>ERZ781398.820-NODE-820-length-32334-cov-4.514824_pt1 | contig 32334 bp, 17 predicted proteins | sample MGYA00433077_ERZ781398 | MGnify/ENA primary metagenome ERZ781398 (study PRJEB29847, sample SAMN06458254) | wastewater metagenome | isolation source: Wastewater bioreactor | place: South Africa: Cape Town | study: EMG produced TPA metagenomics assembly of the... | reverse complement strand
CGGCCGAACTTCGTCGACCTGGTTCCGCGCGTGGTCGAGAACACCGACAGCGCGATCGTTCGCGTGACGTCGGGCAATCCGCTGCTGCGTCCGACGCTGTCGAACAATGTCGATGCGGGCCTGGAATATTATCTCCAGCCGCTGGGCATGATCTCGGTCAACGGCTTCTACAAGGACCTGAAGGATTATCGCTACACGGTCACGCGCAACGGCACCTATCTTGGTGCCGCGGCCGAACTGACCCGTCCCGAAAACGCGCCCGAGGGCCATCTGTACGGCGTCGAGGTGAACTGGCAGCAGCAGTTCACCTTCCTGCCCGGCCTGCTCAGCGGCTTTGGCGTGTTCGCCAATTACACCTGGACGGACGCCGAGATAAAATTGTCGCAGGCCTTTGCCGGCCGCCGGGTGATGCCGTTGCCGGGCCAGTCGAAGTCGAGCTGGAACGCCGCCCTGTTCTACGAGAAGGGCCCGTTCAACGCGCGCCTCTCCTATACCAAGCGCAGCGACTATCTGAACGCGGTGGACGCCAACGAGCCGCGGCTCGATCTCTATTGGGAAGGGCGCGGCCAGCTCGACGCGACCGCCAGCTATCAGGTCGTGAAGCAGGCCACCATATTCGTGGAAGCCAAGAACCTGACCAATTCGCCGGGCGTTCGCTATTATGGCGTGCGTGAGCGCGTCTACGAATATGAGAAGTTCGGCTATTCGATCTTCGGCGGCATCCGCATCAAGCTCTAAACGGGTCGTTCCGGGCTCGAGCAGGTCGAGCCCGGAAACGCAGGCGCCCGCCTCGCCGCCGCTCCAATCACTCGAAGGGGTGCCATGCGCGTTCCAAATACCTCGTTGGTCCTCTCCGCCCTGCTGCTCACGGCCGCGACGACGCTCGATGCCCGGGCGCAGATCGCGCCGCCCCGGTCGGCCGGCACGCCCTATGCCGCACGCAACCTGCCCGATCGCATCGTCCTGACGCCGGGCGGGGATCCCACCCGGGAAATGGCGGTCGCCTATCGCACCGATGCCACCCAGCGCGTCAGCGAGGCGGAGATCGCCGTCTCGGTCGACGGCCCCACGCTGTCCGAAAGGGCGGTCAAGGCAATCGGCGCCAACCCGCCACACGCCAAGGAAAGTGCCAACGGTTCCGCCCTGTACCACCAGATTCGGTTTACGGGGCTCAAGCCGGATACCGTCTATGCCTATCGGTTGAAGGGCAGCGCGGGCTGGAGCGAATGGCTGCAATTCCGCACTGCCGCCGCCGAGCCGAAGCCTTTCCGCTTCCTCTATCTCGGCGACATTCAGAACGGCATCCTCACCTATGCCAGCCGCGTGATCCGGCAGGCATTCCATGCAAATGGCGGTATCGAGCTCGTGCTGCACGCCGGCGATCTCGCGGCGCAACGCGACGATCTCGACCATGACGACGAATGGGGCGAGTGGAACCAGGCAGCGGGATATAATTATGCGATCGTCCCGCAGATTCCTGCCACCGGCAACCACGAATATGTCGATGTCGTGCTGCCGAACGGTATGGAGAGCCGGAAGCTCGGGCCCTATTGGCCGCTTCAGTTCGCGCTCCCTGCGAACGGCGCCGAGCCGGCCAGGGCAACCACCTATTATGTCGATTATCAGGGCGTGCGCTTCATCGTGCTGGACGGCACCTCGGCGATCGACCTCGGCACGATGGACGCCCAGACGCGCTGGCTCGACGCGACGCTCGCGTCGAGCAAGGCGAAATGGAATGTGGTGCTGTTCCACCAACCGGTCTTCACCTGTGCCCGCCCCGAGGACATCGCCGAGATCAAGTCGGCATGGAAGCCCGTGTTCGACGCGCGCAAGGTGGATCTGGTGCTGCAGGGACATGACCATTGCTACAGCCGCCTGACTTCCGAAGCGGGACGGGAAGCATCGGCATCCGCGCGCAGGAACGGCGCGATCCAGGGGCCGGTCTATCTGGTATCGGTAACCGGCTCGAAAATGTATGCGCTGAACGACCGCTCCCGTACCCAGCCCGACAGGATCGCGGAGGCGACCGAGCTGTACCAGGTCGTCGACGTCGCGGGCGATCGTCTCCAGTTCCGCACCTATACGGCGTCCGGGAAACTCTATGACGGGTTCATGCTGGAACGCGGCGCGGATGGCCGCAATCGCCTGATCGAGTTGCGGGAGCCGATGATCGCGGTTCGTACGTGCACCGGCATGATCGGTCCGGACGGGGGCACCTGTGTCGCCCGCGCAAAATCGCGCACCGGCCGCGGCGGGCCCGATGGAGTTGCGCTTGCCGATGGCCGGCTGTCCCCGTCCTCGCGGCCCGCTGAAACATTCGCCTTTCGTTACGGGTACGTAATATCTCTTCCTTACCCGATCCCGCGAAAGAACAGTTCCAAGTCGAGACGCGTCAGGCTTGGAGGAGCGTAGAGGCAGGTGCGATGAGGCCGACGGGCCCCTAAGGCGCTGACAGACGAAGTTCGAACAACGCCGCCATCCCGGTCTCTCGAAGGGCGGTTCGGGCGCCGAGACCACAAAAGACCAACCGGCTGCTTGAAGTCTCGTGCCGGCTTTGGGGCTAGCCGGCACGAGAGGGCGATCAGCGCGCCTGGGCGAGCGCGACGGCGTCAGGGCCCGCGGGGAAACGGAGCTGACCCCGAGTGTCGTGAACCGCATCCCAGACGCCTTGCGCGACATCGATCTCCGAGGTCGTCATGGCCGGCTTCCCGAACGCTTCGAGAATGGGGCGTGCGAAGTCCGCATACCCACCAGGAAGCAGGTCCTCGACCGGGATGATGGCATTGGCCCCGAAGCGAGTGGTCGGGGCATAGCCAGGCTCGACCAGCTTGGTGCGGATATCGAAATAGCCGAGCTCGATTGCGAGCGACGCCGTGAATCCTTCGATCGCCTGCTTGCTGCCGGTATAGGCGGCGGCGAGTGGGAAATCGCCCAGAGCGACGCTTGAGGTCACATTCACGATCGTGCCGGCGCGGCGCTCGCGCATCTGCGGAATGAATGCCCGGCACATCGCCATGACACCGATCGTGTTGGTCTCGAAGAGCTGTCGGACGAGCGACATCGGCATCGCCTCGAAGGCACCGACGCCGCCGACCCCGGCATTGTTCACCAGGACATCGACCGGGCCGGCCTTCTCGACCAGGACCGCGATGCTTGCTTCGCTCGTGACGTCGAGCGGCAGGATCCGCAGCCGTCCGGTGTCCCCGACGAAGGACGCCGCTTCGGGACGGCGCATCGTCGCGATGACGTCCCAGCCCTTGGCGAGGAACAGTTCAGCCGTGGCCTTGCCATAGCCCGACGAGGTGCCGGTGATGAGGATCGTCTTGGTCATGTCAGTCTCCTTGGGGATCGATGACCGGGAGATAGACAGGGAAGCCGATACCTTATATAACTCAATGTCCATAATTTATTACGGATCGTCCAAACCATGGACCCCTTGAGCGACATTATCTCCTTGCTTCGTCCGAGCGCCGCCGTGTCGAAGCCGATCTCGGCCAAAGGGCGCTGGGGCGTCCATTACGACGCCCATGACGCACCCGGCTTCACGATCATCGTTTCGGGCGAGGCGTGGTTGACGTTCGACGGAGAAGATCCCCTTCGCCTTGAACAGGGCGACTTCCTGCTACTGCCGAGCACGCCGGCTTTCTCGCTGGGGAGCGAAGCGGGAATCGTCGGAGCCCCCGTCGCCCCGCGCTCCGAGGCGGTGCGGCACGGCGCGCCGGAGGGCGAGGCCGACTTTGTCGCCCTTGGCGGCAGCTTTTCCTTCGAGCGCGTCAACGCCCCTCTCCTGCTGTCGCTATTGCCCGAACGCATTCACATTCCGGCTTCGGAAGGGCGTGCGACGCGTTTCGGTCGATTAATCGATTTGCTCGCCGAAGAATGCGCGACGGATTACCCTGGCAAGGAACTGATCCTCCACCGCATGCTCGAGGCGCTGCTGGTGGAGGCTCTGCGCTGGAGCAGCCTGGCCAGCCGGTCCGTCCCAGCCGGCTTGCTGAGCGGGATGCGGGATCCGGCATTGGCTCGCGCGCTGCAGGCGATCCATGCCGATGTCCGCGCCAGCTGGACCGTCGCCGAGCTCGCCAGCGTTGCCGGCATGTCGCGGTCCGCCTTCTCGGCCCGCTTTGGCGAAGTTCTGGGCTGTCCGCCGATCGAGTATCTGGCTCGCTGGCGCATGGCGATTGCCAAGGACGCGCTGGCGCGCGGTATCAAGACACTCGACCGGATCGCCGAGGAGATTGGATACGAGTCCGCGAGTGCATTCAGCACCGCGTTCCGCAAGCGGCTAGGGTGCGCGCCCGGCAAGTTTGCCCGTGCTGCAGGCTGAACCGGACACGCAGCCAGCCTGCCCCCGGCCGAGATCTCCAAGGAGAGCCGGGTCAGTCAATCGGTGCCACGATCGAATATCTCCACTGATCGCCCGAACCTCCCAGCGCAACCGATCGGAGAATTCGTTCGGCGCTCGGCGCCCGCCCTCCTCGCAGATCGCGCTCCGGCGGACCTCTTCTGGGAGGAATGAGGAGGTTCCGGAGCAAGCGGCACTTCGGTGCCCTCGCCATTGTCTATGGCGAGGTCTGCCGGGAGCCGGTGCTGGTGGATGCGATATCGTCCGGTTCGACCGGATTGATGACGAGCAGCAGCCGCGTCGCTCCCGCAGTGGCGATAGGGGGCGATCGATGCAGGATATGCGGCACCTCCGCCGACAGACGTCCCTTGAACACGCCCACCGCTCCGGTCTTCATATCGAAGATATTGTCCGGCTCGTCCGCGTAGATCCACTGGGTCGCCGGTCCCGACACGGTCATCAGTAGGCGCGCGGTCACCATGTCGGCGTGAAACTTTCGGCAGGCGTCGGTCTCGACGATCTCCAGCCGGAGCCGGATACGATCGCAAGCCATGATCTCGGCGAAGATGCGGGTGAGGCCAAGCGTCTCTTCGCCCAGGAGTTGGCCAATCCGGGCCGGGTAGCCCGCCTCGATCAGCGCTCCGGGAATCAGCTGGCCGCAATCCGCGACGTCCATGCTCCGGTCGATGTCGTCGATCTGGTCCCAGGACAGATCGTCGACTGGCTTCAGTCTCGCTGGCCGGGGTCGGTCCCAGAGCGCGAGGTGGACGCTGTCGTTGCGGATGGCGGCGAGGATCGACTCGCAATTGGCGATGGCGGCGGCTTCCCCGTCCGAAAAGCCCATCGTCGACTTCAGCACAGCATTCCCAACCATCCGCAGCGATCCCTTGTGGGAGCCTTCGATCGCGAAGCTCCGGGTTGACGCCCGCGGTAACCGTCGCCATGGCACGATACAAGATATCATATCATGCCATTAGAGCGGGGAGCCACTTGTGAAATATGTGATTTGGGGATTGGGGCTGGCCGTCATCGGCGGGACGCCCGTATCGGCACAGGGCGTCGCGGACGGCACGCCGGTTACGCAGCCCGAAGATGCGCTCGTGGTCACGGCAAACCGCACGCGCGAGAAGCGCGAGAATGTCGCATCGTCGATGGAGGTGGTTACCGAGGCGCAGCTCGACCAGACCGTCGGCGTCACCTTCCTCGATCAGCTCAAGAAGAACGCCGGGCTGGACGTGATCCAGTATCCTAACGGCTTGGCGGGGATCGGCCTGCGAGGGCTCCGGCCCGATTTCGAGTTCACCATCAACCCACGCACGCTGGTGCTGGTCGATGGTCGTCCTTCGGGCTCGACCAGCTTCACCACCATTTCGCCGGAAAGCATCGCGCGGGTGGAAGTCCTGAAGGGGCCGGCTTCCGCACTCTATGGTGCATCGGCTGTCGGCGGCGTGGTCAATATCATCACGCGGCGCTCGTCCGGGCCGCTCGCCGGATCGTTCAACATCGGCGGCGGCAGCTTCGAGACGATCCGCTCGGGGATGCGCCTCGGCGGCGACCTGGTCGGAGGCACCGACTTCGATCTCGAGCTCGGCTACGTCAACCAGATGGGCAACTTCCGCCTGGGCGGCGGCGAGAAGCGCCCCAACAGCGACTTCAGCCGTGCTTCCGGCCGGCTGCGCGTCGGGAGCAACCTCGGCCCGATCGTGCGCATCGACGGCAGCGTCGACTTCGCGGACCTGGACAATGACGCGCCCGGGCCGCGCTCCTTCAACCCGCAAAGCCGCTCGGCGACGGGCACCAACCGCGTCAGCGGCGATATCCGCGTGGAGATCACGCCGCAGGATCACGCGATCCGCCTGGTCGCCTATGCCTCGCGCGAGGACTACACCTATTTCGAAGTGCCGGCGGCGGCGGTGCGCTACCAGTCCAACAACACCGTCACCACCTATCGCGGCGCCCAACTGCAGGATAGCTGGCAAGTCTTCGCGCCTCTGCGGCTCACCTATGGCTTCGACTGGCAGAAGGTCTGGGCCGACAGGCTGTCGTACAATGCGAACGGCACCGGCAAGGCGCCTTCGTCTCCGAACGAAAGCCGCGAGACCAAGGCGGTATTCGCGGAGGCCGGGCTCAACCTGTTCGGCGAGCGCGTGATCCTCACGGCGGGCGGCCGCTATGACTGGCTTACCGTGGCGACCCGGGCGACGCCCTTTCGGGCCAACTTCACGCCGGGCAAGGCCGATTTCGGCGTGTTCAATCCGCGCGGCGGCGCCGTGGTCAAGCTGGGCGCGGGCTTCCGCGCGCACGGCACGATCGGCCGTGCCTTCGTACCCGCCCAGGCGATCCAGCTTGCCGGCGAGAGCGAGGAGTTCGCCGGCATCCAGCGCCGCGTGACCTTCGGCAACGCGGATCTCAAGCCCGAACGCAACACCACCTGGGACGCCGGCCTGGGCTTTGCGCGCGGCCTGCTGAGCGCAGACGTCACCTATTTCGACGCCCGCACGCGCAACCGCATCACTACGGCGATCGTCTCCGAGACCCCGACTCTGCGCCAGACGAGCTATATCAATTCGGACAAGTCGCGGATGCGCGGGATCGAGGGGCAGTTCGCGCTCGACGCCGGCGCGGCGCTGGGCGTCGCGTCGGGGCGCTTCAGCCTGAACGGCAGCGTCACCCGAATCCTCAAGGCAGAGGACATACTGCCCTCGGGCACCGCCACACCGATCCGCAACGTGGCGAACTGGAAGGCCACCGGTTCCGCCACCGTCAATGCCGGGCCGGTCTCCGGCACGGTGACCGTGCGCTACAATGGCGACCGGCTGGATACCGACAACAGCCAGGGCAGGATCTTCACCAACGGGGTGGGCGGGCTGTTCACCTATGACCGTTTCACCACTGTCGACTTCAGCGGCCGTTGGCGGATGACGCCCAAGGATACGCTGCGCCTCGAGGTCGCGAACGCCTTCGACATCAACTATTACGAGAAGGCCGACTACGCCATGCCCGGGCGCACCCTCTATGCCCGCTATGTGCGGAGCCTCTGAGCATGTGGGCGAAGGAAGCGCTGGCAGCGATCTCGGATCTGCTGTTCCTCCCTGTCGTCGTTGGCCTGCTCGGCGTCGTCGCCTGGACGGTGCTGGCGATCGGCCTGTTCGCGCGCAGCTATATCGGTCGCCTGCGCGGCCGGCGCCCGGCGCGGGATCGCTATCGCACCGCGATCGATGCCGCGCTGACCGGCAATGCGCAGGATGACGAGCTCGCAGTAGAGGAAGTGGTAGCGCGGGCAGAGAGCGATGCCGCGCGGTCGCTCAATCTGGTCCGCTTTGCCATCCGCGTGGGGCCGTCACTCGGGCTGATGGGCACGCTGATCCCGATGGCCACTGCGCTGTCGGGGCTGGCAAAGGGCGATCTCCAGATGCTCGCCTCCAACATGGTGATCGCCTTTTCGAGCACCGTCGTCGGCCTGGCGGTGGGCGTGGTCGCCTATCTGATCGCGATGGTGCGCGAGGGCTGGGCACGCAGCGATCTCGACGCGGTGCGCTTCCATGCCGAGCGCGCGCTGCGCCGTGAAGAGGACAAGGCGTGACGCGGCGGCGTGCCCTGCGCTTCGTGCGGCGCCGCGAGGAAGGCAGCTGGCAGGAAGACCCCCTGTCCGGGGTTGCCAACCTGTTCGACATCAGCCTCGCCTTCATCGTGGCAATGGTGGTCGCGCTCTATTCGATGATGGGCGCTCCCTCGATGCTCGATCCGCAATCGTCCTGGACGATGACCCGCACCACGGCAGACGGGCGCATGGAGATCGTCCGCAAGGACGGCAAGACGATCAAGGTCGAGAAGGTGAGCGACAGGAAGCTGTCGGGCGATGGAGACCGGCTGGGCGTCGCCTATCGGCTGCCCGACGGCAAGGTCGTCTATGTGCCCGAAGACAAGGCCGGAGCCGCCAAGTGAGAGCGATCGTGGCGTTGTTGCTGTTGTTTTCGGGGTTCATGGCGCCGGCTTCCGTGCAGGCGCAGGGGGCGCGGCCGCGTATCGCCTTCGTCTCGATCCATATCGCGGAAATGCCGACGATCGCCCGTGCCGCGGCAAAGCGGGTCGAGGGCAGTATGGCAATCGACTTCTTCGGGTTGGGCGGAGGCTTGCTGCCCGGCATCGAAGGAGTGGATCTTGGTTCCTATGATCTCGTCCTGATCGATGCCGCCGGGCCGCGCCTGCTCAACTTCTCCGAGCAGATCGAAACCGCCAAGCGGCGAACCAAGGTGCTGATCGTCGGCGCCGGCACGCCGATCACAGGCAATGTCGATCCCGCGCAGCATCCCGATGTCGCACGCTATTGGGACAACGCGACGGAGGACAATTATGCGGGCCTCTTCGCCTATGCCGGCGCGCGCCTGCTGGGCCTGCCCCTTGTCGTGCCGCAGCCGCAGGTCTTTCCCGATCTCGCCCTGTGGCACCCCGACGCGCCCAAGCCGTTCGCGACATTTCCCGACTATCTGTCCTGGGAGGCTGGTCACCTGCCGGGTGCAGGCACCCGGCCGCGCATCGGCGTTCTCTTCTATCGTAGCCTGGTGCTGGCGAACAATGCAGCGGTGGTGTCGGCGCTGATCCGCGAAATCGAAAGGCAGGGCGGCGTGCCCATACCGATCTGGCGCGAAGCTGGCCGCGATCTGGCTTCATCGCTGCTGGGCAGTGAGCGCCTCGACGCGCTGATCCTCTGCGCGAACCGGCTGGATTATGCCGATGCGAAGGCCGGCGCGGCAGAAGCCGCCCGGCTGGGCGTTCCGCCGCTGATGTGCGCCACCGATTATCGCCGCACGCCCGAGGCCTGGCGCAAGAGCCTGGGCGGGTTTGCGCCCGACCAGACCGGCGAGCTGGCGCTGAGCGAGCTGGAAGGCATTGTCGAGCCGATGGTGGTGGGCGCCCGCGCCGTCGCACCGGACGGCGCGGTCGGCTATGTCGCGCTGGCGGATCAGGTGCGCTGGCGCGTGGCTCGCGCAATGGCCTGGGCCCGGCTCCACCGGCTGCCCAATGCCGAAAAGCGCATCGTCATTCCCTATCATAATGAAGAGCCGGGCGAGGCCGATGTCGGCAGCGATCCGGACAGCTACATGGATGCGCAGGGGAGCATCGTCGCGCTGCTCACCCGGCTGCGCGCCGAGGGCTATGATGTAGGCCCCGATCCAATACCCGATGCCGCAACCCTGTCGAAGCGCATGGCCGAGGCGGGTTCGAACACCCGCACCGGCGATATGGCGGCGCTGCGTGCGCGGATCGCCCAGGGCGCGATCCCCGTCCCGCTCGCGACCTATCTCGACTGGTATGCCATGCTGCCCGCCGATGTCCGGCAAGCGACCGAGGCCCGCTGGGGCCCGCCGCCGGGCAGGATCATGACCGTGGATGGCCAGATCGTCATCCCGGCGCTGCGCTTCGGCAAGGTGACGCTGGTCGCGCATCCGATTTGGGGCGTCCAGGCCGATGCCGGCGCGCTCGCCGCCAAGGGCGCCCTGCCACCGCATCACCAGTATCTCGCCTTCTATCTCTGGATGCAGAAAGGCGAGCACGCCGACGCCTATCTGCCGATGTTCACCCAGCTTTCGCTGATGCCCGGCAAGCAGGAAGGCCCGGCGGCGGGCGATGCGGTCGGCGTGCTGATCGGCGCGTTGCCGCATATCCAGCCGCTGCCGCTCCAGGCCAATGGCGGGGTAGGCAACAAGCGCCGCACCCAGGCAGTCACCATCGGCTTCATGCCCGAGATCGTGCGCGCCGGACTCAACCCGGATCTGGCCGCGATTGCGAAACTGCTCGATGGCAAGCCCGCCGACCAGCGGTCGGTCCGCGACGCCGCCATCCGCGCAGGGGCGGCAGGCGCACTCGGCCTCGATCCCGCAAGCGCGCCCTGGCAGGCTCTCGAACCCGCGCTTCGCCGCTATCTCGAGGAGGCGGCCGGCGCACCGATGCCGATGGGTGGCCATATCCTGGGTCGGGCGCCCGATCTGGCAACCGTGGCAAGGCTCGTCCAGGCGATGCTGGCCGGCAACGGGGGCACTGCGCCCGATCTCGTCGCCGTCACCCGTTCACTTGCCGGCGACGATACCGCGCTCGCGCCGGAGATGGCAGCGCAGGCGCACGACTATGCCGCACGGCTGGCCCAGGCACCGAGAGAGATGGACGCGGTCGTCGCGGCGCTCTCCGGCGGCTATGTCGCGCCGGGGCCGATGCAGGATGCGATCCGCAATCCGGATGCGCTGCCCGCCGGGCGCAATCCCTATACGCTCGATGTCCGCGCGATCCCGACCCCGGCCGCCTGGGCTACGGGAGCAAAGCTCGCCGACGACATGATCGCCCAGCACCGCGCCCGCACCGGCAAGCCGCCGCGCAAGGTCGCCTTCGTCCTGTGGTCGGGCGAGACCGCGCAGAATGGCGGCACCAGCGAAGCCCAGATCTTTCGCCTGCTCGGCGTTCGACCGGTCTGGAACAGCCGCGGCCAGGTGGTGGACGTGACGCTCGAACCGCGCGCGGCGCTTGGCCGGCCTCGGGTCGATGTGCTGGTGACCACCTCGGGCACCTATCGCGATCATTTCGGCGACAAGCTCGGACTGGTCTCCCGCGCGGTCGCTCTGGCCTCGGCTGCCGGCGAGCCGGACAATCCGATCCGCGCCGAAACCCAGGCGCGGGCTGCTGCGCTCCGCCGGGCAGGCGTGCCGGCGGAGGTCGCCGAGCGTCGCGCGCTCCGCCGGATATTTTCCACCGCACCCGGTGCCTATTCGCCTTCGACCCAGTTCGCCAATCGGGAAGGCTGGAGTCCGGAGCGGATGAACCGGCTCTACGAGGCGCGGCTGGGCCATGCCTATGGCGATGGCAGCGACGGCGAGGCGGACGGCGCCGCGTTCGTTGCCAATCTGGAGCACGTCGATGCGGCCGTGTTCGGTCGTTCCTCCAGCGCCTATGGGCTACTCGATACACCGATGCCTGCCGCCTATCTCGGCGGGCTGGCGATGGCGGTGCGCCAGCGCACCGGTCGCAACATCGAGACCTATGTCGCCAATGGTCAGGTTGCCGGCGAAGCGCGGATCGAGACGCTCGACCGCTTCTATGCCCGCGAACGCGACAGCCGGTATCTCAATCCGGAATGGATCAAGGGCATGCAGGCGAGCGGCTATAATGGCGCGCGCTACATGGCCGACCTGACGGACTCGATGTTGCTGTGGGAAGCGACCAAGCCCGATCTGGTGACCGACCGCGATTGGGAAGCGGTGCGCGACGTCTATCTGCACGATCGCTATGATCTGGGCCTCGACCGCTTCTTCGCCGAAGCCAATCCGGCGGCGCGTGCCAAGCTCGTCGCGGGAATGCGTGACGCCATCGAGCGGGGGAACTGGCATGCCGATGCCGCCACTCGCCGCGAACTGGGGATGGAGGCGGTGGCCATGGCGCCGGCGCCGGATGTCGGTTCGCTCGGCCATGTGCCGGGTGCGAGCCGCCCCACCGCGGGTGGCGGCAAGATACCGGCGCGAGCGGCCCCGGCATCGCCTTCGAATGCGGTGTCCGGCTTCGAGTTGGTGCCAGAGCAGCGCACTCTCAGCCCCCAACCCGCAAGCCGGTCGTGGACCGAGCTTTTGGGGGCGCTGGCGACGCTGCTCCTCGTTTGCGGCGCAGGTTTCTCGGCGAGACCGCGATGGTAGCCAATGGGCTGGGGGCCGAAGGGGAGCTCGATCGATCCTGCTTGGGCGATATCCCGTGCTGACGATGTCGTCCAAGGCAAAAGGGCCATTCCCGCTGCGCCGGAACCAGTGCCAAGCACCCGACCACTCGGCCTTGCCGGGCAAGAATACCGTGCCGGTTCCCGCAAGGGGATTGAAATGGGAACATCCGGCGCACCCAAAGGCCGTCAGCTGGGCTCTGGCATAGGGACTGATGCGTTCTCCGCAAATCTCGAAACCAGATCGATCGCGGAGAGACCCTGCGCCACCCACGAACGGAAGTCGTCGACGAGCAAGCGAGTCGCGCGGACGCGTGAGTTCGGCGCATCCGCGATCTCGACATAGCCCGCTGCGGCCGCCGCACGGATCATGCCGCGAACATGGGCGCGGGTGGTGGCGCTGCGCTCGGCCGCCATCGAATAGAAGCCGGCTTCGCTCCACCCGCCGGGATTGTCCTGCGCCGCGCGCATGAGCGCAGCCAGCACCCGCGAGCCGCCGGCCTGATGCATGAAGGAATCGACCGCGAGATGCTCGACCATGTTGTCCCGGGCGAGCCCGAGGGTCTTCAGCGAAGCGGCACGGTAAAGGCGATGATAGTTCGGGTCGCCCGATATCGCAGCCTGATAGCGGGCCTCTTGCGGCATCATCAGCGCGAGCGGCGCGTGGAAGACGACCGTCCATTCGCGATCGATTTCCAGCATGCGCGGACCGGGGTGCAAGCGATGGCGCCGCTTGTCTCCGGGCATCGGCGTCTCGATCAGATAGCCGTCACTGCGCATTTCCTCGACGAAACGACGGATGCGGCGCTCCGTCCCCAGCCCCAGCAACGCTCCCAATTGGGCCAGGCGCCCGACGGTAAGCCAAGTGTCCGGCCTGTCCTCTTCCGCCGCCATCGCGATGCAGATCGCGAGCATGAAGGTTACGGCCCGGCCATATTCGGAGAGTTCGCGCACCAGCCGCCGGTCGTCGCCATAGAGATTGGCGAGGCCGTCGATCAGGTTCGACACGGCATCGTCGAAGCGCGGATGCCGCGCGATGTCCTCGGGCGAGAGATAGGGCGGGAACAACGGGCAGGCTGGGGATTCTTCCGTCAATCCAGGATTCCATCACGTGAGACACGAGAGCGATATCGCTGTGTTTACAGGATTTTCTCGATCGGAGAACCCCGTGATCGACCAGATCGTACCAACTTGTTCCGTTGAGCGGCCTGCCTGCCGCACCTAAGGCCTTCCCCTAGGTCAAGCGACGGCCGGGGGCAGCGCGGATCGGGGTCAGCGACCCGATCCGCGTCCGTGCAGACGAATTTCGCATGATCGCGACCGAATTGCCACGCGCAGGCCCGTGCCTGCGCGAGAGCCTTCGCGCGCCCTGCGCGCGACGGCGAAGAACAGGGGAAGTATCGATGACCGCCGCCACCAAGCGCAATGCCCGCCGCACCCTGCTGGCCTCCACCGCGCTGATCGCCGCCGCCGCGGCGCTGCCGGCGCAGGCGCAGACCCAGATCGCATCGCCGCAACATGGCGGGGCGATCGCCGGCGCCGGCGCCGAGACGGTAGAGGACAACACCCCCGCGGGCGGCGGCATCTTCGTGATGAGCGCCGGGGCTCCGATCACCTTCACCGACGTGACGATCGCGAACACCACCGGTGCGGGCCCCACGGTGGGGCAGGCCGCGAACGCCATCGGCCTGGTGAACACCAATCCCACGTCCCAGTCGATCACGCTGAACGGCTCCAACAGCTTCGCGACGACGCAGGCGGGCGGAACGGCATTCCGGGCGCAGACCCTGAACGGGGACCTGACCCTGACGCTGAACGGCGGGACGCAGCGCTTCTCGGGCACCGACGGCCTGCATCTCCGGGCGATGGACGCGATCGACCTGGTCAACAATGGCGGACCGCTCACTATCTCGGCGACCGGCGGGGCCGGCGTGTACAGCCGGGCCAATAACGGCGCCGCGACCCTGAACCTCGGCACAGTGAGCGTCGCCGGGGGCGCGAGCACCGGCATCTATGCCTATGGCTATGCCGGCGCGAACGTGACGACCGGCGGGGGCACGATCTCGGCGCTGACCGGCATCGATGCCCGTTCCGCGGGCGTGACGACGATCGTCTCGGGCAGCACGATCATCGGCACCGGCACGGCCCAGTCGGTCGGCATTACCGGCTTTGGCGAGAGCTCATCGTCCGCCCGCTTCGACATCACCTCCAACGGCGCGATCAGCAACGTCAACACCGGCATCTATTTCGAGAACCGGATGGGGCTCGCCGGGAACGTCATCCGCGTCAACGCGAGCATCGATGCGGTTTCGGCCGGCATCGATACCGGCAGCTCCACCGCGACCGACATCCATGTCGGCTCCGACGCCACCGTCCAGGGCGGCGTATCCGGCATCGCGCGGAGCAGCGCGGGAACGACCAACAACGGCGGGACTGTCCGCGGCGGCGTGGGCATCACCAGCACCGTGGCATCCTCGGTCGTGAATTCGGGGTTGATCCAGGGCTCCACCTTCGGCGTCAATTTCCTCGCCGGCGGCACCCTGACCAACAATGCCGGCGCCACGATCAACGGCGGCGGCAGCGGCGGCAACGGCGTGAACGTCGCCGGCGCGGCCGGCACGATCGACAATCGCGGCACGATCGGCGTGGGCAATGCCGCCGGCATCATGCTCAACGCGGGCGGCACCGCGACCAACTACGGCACGATCAACGCGAGCGGCAACAACAGCACCGGCCTGCGCAGCACCGGCGCGGCCTCGACGCTCGACAATCGCGGCACGATCACGGCGAACATCGGGATCCGCACGGACGCGTCGGGATCGACGCTGAACAATTCCGGCACGATCAATTCGACCAGCTTCGCGATCTATGTGCCCTCCGGCACGGCGACCCTCACCAATTCGGGCAGCGTCAACGGCGCGATCGGCGCGACCCTGAACGGCGGCGGCAGCATCACCAACACCGGTTCGCTGATCGGCGTGTCCTACGGCATCACTTCCGCGGGCGCCGCGACGACCGTGGTCAACAGCGGCACCATCTCGGGTGGCTCCGGGGCGATCTCGCTGTCGGCCTATAACGATGTCGTCACGCTCAATCCGGGTTCGGTGACGATCGGCTCGATCAGCCTCAGCAGCGGCGACGATACGCTCAACATCATGACCGGGGCGACCTTCGGGGCGCTCGCCGGCGGCGCCGGCACCGATACGCTGGTGCTCGGCGGCACGACCACCGGCACGCTGGACCTGGCGAACGTCGCGACCTTCGAGATCCTCAACAAGGTCGGCAGCGGTACCTGGACGCTGAACGGCGCGGCCGCGAGCCCGGCGATGGTGATCGGCGCCGGCAACGGCACCCCGAGCGGCACGCTGGTCTTCAACGGCAGCGGGCTCACCGGCGCGATCACCGTCAACGGCGCAATCCTCCGCGCCACGAGCGCAGGCGCTTTCGGCACCGGCAGGATCACCGCGATCGACCCGACGATCCAATATGGCGCGACCGGCACCTATACGAACCAGATCATCCTCGCTTCGGCCGACCCGACAAACGATCCCACGCGCCTCGAGGCGGACAGCGGCGTGGTCGCCACGCTCACCGGGCAGCTCCTCGAACAGGGAACGGGCCAGCCGCTGGTGATCGGCGGATCGGGGACGATCGTGCTCACCAACCAGAATAATTTCTGGAGCGGCGGCACCCGGATCCTGGCCGGGGCGACGCTTCAGGGAATGGGAACCGCGCTGGGCAACGGCTACAACCCCATCGCGAACGACGGCACGATCATCTTCGACGAAACCGGCACCTACACGCAGATCGGCGCGATCTCCGGCAGCGGCGGCGTGGTGAAGCGCGGCAGCGGCATGCTCCTGTACAGCAGCGCGAACAACTATGCCGGCGCCACCACGATCGAGGCCGGAACGCTGCAACTCACGAGCGTCGGCGCGCTTTCCGGCACCTCCGGCATCGCGCTGACAGGCGCGACGGCGGTGCTCGACAACAACAGCTCGGACGGCGCCGTGCTGAACAACCTGTCCGGCGTCGCGGGAAGCCAGGTGCTGCTGCGCGGCAAGAGCACCACGCTGGCGAACAGCGCGAACACGATCTTTGCAGGCACGCTCAGCGGCACTTCCTCCGGCGGGATAACCAAGGCGGGATCGGGCACGCTCACTTTGTCCGGCAACAATTCCGGCCTCACCGCGCCGCTGCTGATCAGCGCCGGCACCATCGCGCTGATCGATGCCGGCTCGCTGGCGAGCGCCGGCTATATCGCAGTGAACGGCGGTGGGTTCGACATCTCCGGGGTTGGCGGTACCGGCACCTCGATCAACGATCTGCGCGGCTCTGGCGGCTCGGTGATCCTGGGCGACAAGCGGCTGACCATCGTCAATGGCAGCTACGGCAACAGCTATGCCGGCGTGATCTCGGGCACAGGCGGTGTGACCCTGTCGAGCGGCATCGCCACCTTGGCCGGCGCCAACAGCTATTCGGGCACGACCGTGATCGCGTCCGGCGCGCAACTCAATCTGAGCGGCGCGGGCTCGCTCGCCAATTCGGACGTGACGGCCAACGGCTTCTTCCAGCTGCTGAACGCCGACGCGACGGTTCGCAGCCTGTCGGGCGGTTCGCCGATGAGCGCCACCTTCATCAACGGGAACACGCTGACCGTCACCCATGGCGGCACCTATGCCGGCCAGCTCAACGGCAGCGGCACGCTCTCTCTCACCGGCGGCACCTTCGTCTACACCGGCAGCGGCGGCCCGAGCACGATCGCGCTCAACGGCGGCAACTTCACGCTGGGCGACGGCGGCACCAGCGGCTATGTCTCCGGCACGCCCTTCGTGCTCAACGCCGGCACGCTGACGATCAATCATTCGGACAATTATGCGGTCGGCTATACCGGCGGCGCGGGCAACTTCGTCCAGGCGGGCACCGGCCTCACCCAGTTGTGGCACAACACATGGACCGGCACGACCACTGCGGCCGCGGGCATCCTGCAGCTCAACTATGGCGACGCGATCGCCGACACCTCGGATCTGATCGTCCTGTCCGGCGCCACCGCGCAGCTGTTCGGCGGCAGCGAGACGGTCGGCAGCCTGTCCGGCGCGGGCGTCTTCGACCTGAACGGCAACGGGCTGACGCTCGGCAATGGCGGGAATTTCTCGGGCCTCATCCGCGACAGCTATTCGAGCGGTTCGCTCTCCGTCCTCGCAGGCACGCTCACGCTCGCCGGCGACAGCAGCTTCGCCGGCACGACCTATCTCCACGGCGACGCCAACCTCACGCTCGGCAATGGCGGCACCAGCGGCTCGCTGGCCGGCCTCATCTCGTTCGGCACCGGCACGCTCACGATCAATCGTTCGGACGGCATGACGATCAACGGGCTGCTGGGGGCCGGCCGCCTGGTCCAAGCGGGGGCCGGCACCACGCATCTCTCGGGCACTGGCGGCTTCACCGGCGCCACCGTGATCGAGGCGGGTACGCTGTTCCTCGATGATGGCCAGGCGTTGCGCGGCAGCAGCTCGGTCGCGCTCGACGGCGCCGGCAGCGTACTCGATGCCAGCGCCACTGCCACCAGTGCGGCGATCAACAACCTCTCGGGCGTGAGCGGCAGCGTGGTCCGCGTCGGCATTTCCGGACTGGCCCTGTCGACCACCCAGGATACGAACTTCGCCGGCACCTTCGACGCACCGGCGCCCAACGCAATCAATTTCGGCGGCACCGCGACGCTCACGCTGACCGGACAGAGCGACGTGCGGCGAGCCGGCATCGCATCGGGGACGCTCGCCATGTCGGGTGCCGGCACGCTCGGCTCGTCCACCGATCTGCAGATGTCGGCGGGCGCCACGCTCGACCTGACTGCCCGTACCGGCGGCACCTATGCGCTCGCCAATCTCGGCGGCGCGGGCGGCACGGTCAAGCTCGGCAACAATGTGCTGGCGATCGGCAACGCCGTGTCGGGCCACGACTTCGGCGGTGCGATCCAGGGCAGCGGCGGTGTGCATCTGAGCGGCGGCAACTGGGGGCTGGCGGCCGGCCAGGCCTATACCGGTGCCACGACGATCGATGCCGGCGCCACACTGGCGCTGTTCGGCGCGGGCAGCTTCGCCAGCGGCAACGTCGCGGTGGCGGGCACGCTCGATCTCCAGCGCATGAGCGATACGCTCACCTTGGCCACGCTCTCGGGCGCCGGCACGATCACGCTCGGCAACCGGAGCCTGGTGATCAACGGCAACGGGGGACAGAGCGACTTCGCCGGCACCGTCACCGGCGGCACCGGCGGCGTGACGATCGGCTCGGGCACCCAGCGCGTGACGACGAACTGGACCAATAGCGGCACCACCCGGCTGCTCGGCGATGCCAGCCTGATCCTGGGCAATGGCGGCACCGGCGGCTCGGTCGGCGGCCCGATCGTGCTCGAGGCGGGCACGCTCACGGTCGATCGTTCCGATGTGGCGTCGATCAACGGCCTCGGCGGCGGCGGCACCTTCGTCCAGGCCGGCACCGGCACGACCCTGCTGACCAACGCCTATGGCTTCACCGGCGATGCGGTGATCCAGAGCGGCACGCTGTCGCTCAACGACAGCACGTCCTTCTCCAATGTCGCCTCGGTCTCGCTCACCGGCGCCGGCACGGTGCTCAAGGTCGGCCAGAGCGGCTTCGGTGCCACCAACATCCACAACCTCTCGGGCGTGGCGGGCAGCACCGTCCTGATCGGCTCCAAGGGCCTCTATGTCGGCAGCAATGCCTCGACCATGTTCGCCGGCACGCTCGACAGCCTGGGCGGCGACCTGACGCTGGGCGGGCCCGAGACGCTGACGCTCACCGGCTGGAACGCACTCAACCGGATCGACCTGAACAGCGGAACGCTTGCGCTCGCGGGCAATGGTAGGCTCGGCGACACTGCGCGGCTGTTCCTCCAGGGCGGCACGCTCGATGCCTCGGGCGTCTCCACCCAGATGACGCAATTCGCGTCGCTGGGCGGCGATCGGGGCATCGTGGCGCTCGGCGGCGCCAGGCTGACGCTGCTCGACGCCAATGACCATTTCGGCGGCACGATCACCGGCACCGGGGGGCTGACGATCGCGGGCGGCAACCTGATGCTGACCGGCGCCAGCAGCTATAGCGGCGACACGGTGATCGACAGCGGCGCAACGTTGGCGCTCCGCAACACCTTCGACTTCAATACCGGGGACGTGCTCACGTCCGGGTCGATCGCCAATTCGGCGGTGACCGTGAACGGCTTCTTCGATCTCGGCAACCTGGTCGGCAACGCCAGGGTGGCGTCGCTCTCGGGCGGAGGAAGCGTCCAGCTCGGCTTCGGCGACCTCGATGTCGGCGGCGACAATGCCGACACCAGCTTCTCGGGCGCAATCCTCGGCCCCGGCCGCGTCCGGAAGGAAGGCACCGGCACCTGGACGCTGAGCGGCCAGAACGAATTGTCGCGCCTGCTGGTGTTCGACGGCACCGTCGCGCTGGCCGGCGACGGCACGATCGGCGCCGATGCCGAGGTCGCCATCGCCTTCGGTTCGCTCGACATCTCGGGCATCACCGCCGACAGCCTCGCCATCGGCGATCTTTCCGACAATGGCGCGGTGCATCTGGGCGGCAAGACGCTCGAGATCACCAATGGCTACCAGGTCTATGGCGGCGTCATGGACGGCACCGGCGGCGTGCACATCCTGGGCGGCGACGGCCAGTTCAGCGCCACGCAGCTCTACACCGGCACCACCACCGTGGATGCGGGGGCCGGCCTCTATCTGCTCGGCTTCGACGGCGGGCTGACCGGCGCGGCGCAGATCGACGGCACGCTCGACATCAGCCTGCACGCCGGCGCCGCGCGCATCGGCGGACTGAGCGGCAGCGGCACGGTCCTGCTCGGCGCGAACAGCCTGACACTGACCGGCGGCGGCAGCTTCTCGGGCGAGGTTTCCGGGGATGGCGGCCTGATCTTCGCGGCGGGCAGCAGCACGCTCGCCGGCGCCAACAGCTATGCCGGGACCACAAGGATCGACACCGGCGCGACGCTGGCGCTGACCGGCACGGTCGGCGCGGGCGCGGTGATCGCGAACGGCGCGTTCGACATTTCGGGCGCGGCCGGCGACGTCACCATCGCCAATCTCTCCGGCGGCGGCACGGTAGCGCTCGGCACCAACGACCTGATGCTGGGTGGCGACAATCTGGACAGCCTGTTCTCCGGCGTGATCGGCGGCAGCGGCGGGCTGGTGAAGACCGGCACCGGCGTGCTGACGCTCTCGGGCGCCAACCGCTATACCGGCCTCACCTCGGTGCAGGACGGCACGCTGCGCCTCGGCGCTGCCGGCGTACTCGCCGACGATTCGACGCTCGAGGTGCTGAACGGCGCCACGCTCGACATGAACGGCTTCGACGAGACCGTCGCCAGCTTCACCATCCGCGGCAATCTGGTCGGCGCCGGCACGCTCACCGCCGCGCTCTACAATTTCCTCGGCGGCACCATCGACCACGACTTGGGCGGCGGCGCGATTCACCAGATCTCGGGTACGACGCTGCTCAATGGCAGCTCGGCGGGGTCGGCGGTGCATGTCGAGGGCGGCGCGCTGGTGCTCGGCGCCGATGATCGTCTGGCCGATACGGCGCTGGTCACGATCGCGAGCGGCGCGACGCTCGACCTCCAGGGCTTCGCCGACACAGTCGGAAGCCTGGCGCTGGCCGGCGTGCTGAACGGCACCGGTACACTGACCGCGGGCACCTATGCGCTCGATGGCGCGCTGGTGAACGCCAATCTCGGCATCGGCACGCTCGTCCAGCATTCGGGCCTTTCTCTGCTCAACGGCACCGCCGCCACCGAAGTGGTGCGCGTCGATGGCGGCACGCTCCGACTCGGCGCGTCGGACCGCCTGGCAGACACCAGCGCGGTCGCGGTCGGGACGGGGGCCACGCTCGACCTGCAGGGCTATAGCGACACGGTCGCCAGCCTCGCGCTCGGCGGCACGCTCGCGGGGACCGGGACGCTCACTGCCGGCACCTATTCGCTCGACAGCGCAACGGTAGGCGCCAACCTCGGCGCGGGCACGCTGGTCCAGCATTCGGGGACCTCGTTCCTGAGCGGCAGCGCCGCGGCCGAAGTGGTGCGTGTCGATGGCGGCACGCTCCGGCTCGGAGCCTCGGATCGCCTTGCCGACACCGCCGCGGTCACGGTGGCGGACGGTGCGACGCTCGCGCTGCAGGGCTATGGCGACACGATCGGGACACTGGCGCTGGCCGGCACGCTTTCGGGCACCGGCACGCTGAGCGCCGGCACTTACGCGTTGGACGGCGCGACGGTGGGCGCGAACCTCAGCGCAGGCACGCTGGTCCAGCGTTCGGGGACTTCGTTCCTGAATGGCAGCGCCGCGGCCGGGAACGTGCGCGTCGATGGCGGCACGCTCCGGCTCGGCGCCTCGGATCGTCTTGCCGACACCGCCGCGGTCACGGTGGCGAACGGCGCGACGCTCGCGCTGCAGGGCTTCAGCGACACGGTCGGGACGCTGGCGCTGGCCGGCACGCTTTCGGGCACCGGCACGCTTGCCGCCGGCACCTACACGCTCGACAGCGCGACACTGGATGCGAACCTTGGCGCAGGCACGCTGATCCAGCGCTCGGGCATTTCGCTGCTGAACGGCACAACGGCCGCGCAGGCCGTCGAGATCGACGGCGGCACGCTCCGCCTCGGCGGCTCGAACCGCCTTGCCGACAATGCCCTGATCATGGTCGCATCCGGCACGACGCTCGATCTGCAGGGCTTCAGCGACACGATCGGCAGCCTCGCGCTCTCCGGCACGCTTTCGGGCGCGGGCACGCTGTCCGCCGCGCGCTATACGCTGAACGGTGCGACGGTGAACGCCAATCTCGCCGGCGGGACGCTTGCCCAGGCGAGCGGCACCTCGATCCTCGCCGGCACCGCGACCGGCACCAATGCCGTCATCGCCGGCGGCACGCTGCGTATCGGCAATGGCGGCACTGCGGGCTGGCTGACCGGCGACGTCGCCGTGAACGGCGCGCTGGTCTTCGATCGCAGCGACGCGGTGACCTATGCCGGCGCGCTCTCGGGCAATGGCAGCGTCAGCCAGGCGCAGGGCAGCCTCACGCTCAGCGGCGGCAGCGGCGGCTTTGGCGGAACGTTCACTGCCTCCGGCGCCGGCCTCGCTGTCACCGGCCAGTTCGGCAATGCGGACGCGCACCTCAACGTCGCGAGCGGTACGCTTTCGGGTGCCGGCAGCATCGGCGGCACGGTCACGCTGGCCGACGGCGCGCATCTCGCGGGCATCAGCGGATCGACTCTGTCGATGGGCGCGCTGGTGCTCGGTTCGGGCAGCATGGTCGACATCACGCTCGGCCAGCCTTCGACCAGCGCGCTGTTCGCCATCGCCGGCGACCTCACGCTGGACGGCACGCTCAACGTCGCCACCCAGCCGGGCTATGGCACGGGCATCTACCGCCTCTTCTCCTATGGCGGTGCGCTCACCGACAAGGGCCTAGCGCTCGGCACGGGAACCGGCGACCTGTTCGTCCAGACCGCCAATGCCGGCCAGGTCAACCTGGTCAACAGCAGCGGCGTCACTCTGTCCTTCTGGGACGGCGGCATCGCCGCCAACCACGACAATGGACGGATCGAGGGTGGCAGCGGCGCCTGGAGCCTCGGCACACGCAACTGGACCGACGCGAACGGCGCGCTCAACGGGCCGATGCAGCCTGTGCCGGGGTTCGCGGTGTTCCAGGGCAATGGCAGCACGGTCACGATCGACAATGGCGCGGGCCAGGTCGGCGCGACCGGCATGCAGTTCGCCGTCAGCGGCTATACTCTCGCCGGCGGCGCGCTGGCGCTGTCGGGCGAGCAGGCGATCGTCCGCGTCGGCGACGGCACCGCCGCGGGGGCAGGCATCGGCGCCACCATAGCCTCGGCGCTCACCGGCGCCGCGGCGCTCGTCAAGACCGATCTCGGTACGCTCACCCTCACCGGCGCCAACAGCTATGCCGGTGGCACAATCGTCCAGGCGGGCACGCTGATCGGCAATGCCGCCTCGATCCGCGGCAATGTCCAGAATGCTGGCACGGTCGTGTTCGACCAGGCGGGCAATGCGAGCTTCGCCGGCACGACCGGCGGGGCGGGCGGCTATGTGAAGTCGGGCGCGGGAGCCTTGACCCTAACCGCGGCGAGCAGCGGCAACTGGCGGGTCACCGGCGGCAGCCTGGTCTCCACCTCGACGCTGTTCACCGGCAATCTCGATCTCGGTGCCGGCACCAGCTTCGTCTTCGACCAGGCGGTGAACGGCAGCTATGCCGGAACGCTCACCGGCGCGGGCAGCGTGCTGTTCCGCGGCGGCGGCACGGTGTTGCTCACCGGCAACTCCGCCGGCTTTGCCGGCGTCACCACGATCGGCAGCCTGCTCTCGGTCAACGGCACGCTGGGCGGCACGATCGACGTGCTGGCTGGCGGGCGCTTGCAGGGCAATGGCACGATCGGCGCGAGCCGCATCGCCGGCACGATCGCGCCGGGCAATTCGATCGGCACGCTCACCGTGGCGGGCAATCTCAGCTTCCTCTCGGGCAGCACCTACGAGGTCGAGGCGAACGCCTCCGGCCAGAGCGACAAGATCGTCGTGAACGGCAGCGCATCGATCCAGAGCGGCGCGGTGGTCAGCGTGCTGGCGGCGGACGGCAATTCCGCGGTCAACACCAGCTACACGATCCTGACCGCCACAGGCGGCCTGACCGGCACCTTCTCGAGCGTGACCTCGAACCTCGCCTTCCTGACGCCGAGCCTCGCCTATGGCGCCAACGCGGTGACGCTCAGCCTCAAGCGCAACACGATCGACTTCGCCTCGGTGGCGCAGACGCGCAATCAGCGCGGCGTTGGCCCGGCGGTCGAGGCACTGGGCCTGGGCAACACCGTTTACGACGCAGTCGTCGCGCTCACCGCGCCGGAAGCGCGCGCGGCCTTCGACCAGCTTTCCGGCTCGGACTATGCCAGCATGCGCGGCCGGCTGTTGGACGACAGTCGCTTCGCGCGCGAGGCGATGCTGGCGCGCGGCGACCTGGCGGGCGAGGAGGGCCTGTCGGTCTGGGGCACTGCCCTCGGCAATTGGGGCTCGATGCACCACGGCGCGCTGGCCCAAGGCTATGACCGCGATCTCAAGGGTTTCCTTGCAGGCTTCGATGCCGGGTTCGGCGGCCATTGGCGCGCGGGGCTGGTTACCGGCTACGACGCGAGCGAGCTGCGCACCGGCAATGCCACGCACAAGGCCGATACCTATCATGCCGGCGGCTATCTCGCTGGCAGCTACGGCATCGCCTCGGTCCAGCTCGGCGCTGCCTATGCCTGGAACGATGTCCGCTCGCAGCGCCGGATCGGGTTCGGCGGGCTCCACCAGGGGCTGGGCGATCGCTACCACGCCAACACCGCGCAGGTGTTCGGCGAAGTCGCGGTCAAGGGCGAACTCGGCGGCGTCGCGCTCCAGCCCTTTGCCGGCCTGGCCTGGGTCCGTCTCCAGGGCTCGGACATCGCCGAGCAGGGAGGGGCGGCCGCGCTCCATGGCGGGCAGCGTGACCAGAGCATGACCTATGGCAGCTTCGGCCTGCGCACCAACATGGCGCTCGGCGGCGGCGCGCTGCGCTTCAAGGGCTCGGCGGCGCTACGCCACGCCTTTGGCGACACGGTGCCGATGATCGACCTGGGCTTCGCAACCGGGCCGGGCTTCGTCACCGCGGGCAATGCGCTGGACCGCGACAATGCCGTGGTGGATGCCGGGCTGGAGCTGGACCTGGCCAGGCACGTCACGCTCGGCATTTCCTATGCCGGCAGCTATGGCACGCGCGCGACCGATCACGGCGCGCGGGCAGCGCTGAGCTGGCGCTTCTGATCTGACCTCCTATCCGGTGTGATTGCATGTTCGACCGTCTCGTCCGCTTCTCCGCCCGTATGTCCCCGCTGGCGGTTGCCGTCTCCAACGGCGCCGAACACATCCTGTATCGGGATTTCGACCGGATCATCGATCAGGCGGCGGCGGCACTCGATCGCGCCGGTGTCGAAGGACCGGAGCTCGTGGCAGTCAGCACGCCCGACGCGTATCGCCATCTCGTCCTGATCCTTGCCTGCGCCCGCCGCGGCGTGCCGACAGTCTCGCTGATCCCGCAGACGGCGCGGCCGATGGCGGCATTCACCGGCGCGGTGAAGCTGCTGTCGGACGATCCCGCGCACGCACCCGATCTGCTGGTCGACGCCGCCTGGCTCGCCGATGCGATCGCCACGCCGGCGCATATGCTGGAGACGCCGAAGCGCGATCCCGAGGCGCTGGGCCGCGTCCAGCTTTCCTCCGGCTCGACCGGTGAGCCCAAGGCGGTCGGCATGAGCTGGGCGCTGATGGATCGCCGCATCGAGCATACCTGGACACGCAATTTCGGCTATGAGCGGCTGCTGTCCCTGATCGGCCCGGAAAGCGGCGCGCTGCCGCTCTTCCTCTGGTGCTGGGCGCGCGGCGGCTGCGTGCTGTTCGGCGCGCCCGATCCCCAGTTCCTTGCCCGCTCGCTCACGGTCCTGCAGCCGACCGGCATGCTGGCGGCACCGGCCCAGCTCGCCGCGCTGCTCGATGCGCTGCCCGAGGACGCGACGCCCCTGCCCGGCCTGCAGATCGCGATCGGCGGCGCCCATGCCGCGCCAAGGCTGCGCGACCGCGCGGCGCTGCGTCTCGGCACGGTCAACGTCACCTATGCTTCGACCGAGGCGGGGGTGTGCACCAATGGCTTTGCCGCCAGCCTGGGCAATGGCAGCCAGGTCGGCTGGATCACGCCGTGGAGCGAGATCGAGGTTGTCGACGAGCACGACAATGGCTTGCCGCATGGCGCCAGCGGACGCGTCCGCGTTCGGGGATCGGACGTCGCCACAGGCTATCTGGGCGTCGAGTCCGACCATCGTTTCAAGGATGGATGGTTCTATCCGGGCGATATCGGCAGCACGACCCCGAACGGCATGCTCCATATCGAAGGCCGCGAGGACGAAGTGATGAACTTCGGCGGCCAGAAGTTCCTGCCCGGTGCGCTGGAGGGACCGGTTCTCGAAGTTGCCGGCGTCGGGGCTGTGGCGGCCTTCGCGCTGGAGGACGATGACGGAATTGCGCAGCCTTGGCTCGCGATCGTCCGCAATGGCGAGATCGAGCAGGCGCATCTCGGCAAGGCACTTGCGATCCCCGAGCTCCCGCCGGTACGCATTGCGTATATCGACGCGCTGCCGCTGACGCCGCTCGGCAAGGTGCAACGCGAACGCCTGAAGGATGCGGCTCGGCAGATCGCTGGCCGCTGAACTTCCGCGGCCCGCGCGTTCCGATCCATGCGCTGCCGAAGCGGCTGCGACCAAGGGATGAAATCCCGCATGTGCAGCGCGGAAATGCGCGCCAGGAGAGATTTCCGTATTTCCGAGCCACAGGAACGAAACGCCCTTCCGCTGATTCAGGCTCCAGGGTGGACAGGTCGGTCACCGACCGACCTGATGGGTCCGATATGAGAGTGGCGCCTCGCTGATGCCCGTGCCAAGACGGGCGCCATGAGCCGGGCTCTCGCCATCGTCGCCTTCGGCCGGCTGGCCGACCGGGCTGTTCGCGAACTTGGGCTCGAGATCGACGCACCAGGCAGCGCCGTCGCCCTGACGCCCCACGACATGCCGGGCGCGATCGACCGCGGCATATGGGTTGCCGATCTGCGCCCGACCGCCAGGGCCGGCGGCAGACCGAACCGCCGGTCGGCCGAATGATCGGCTTCGATGAAGCCTGCGCGCGCATTGCCGCGCTGCCGGAGCGCGCCGCGGTCGAGCGCATCCCGCTCGACCAGGCCGCCGGACGGATTCTTGCCGCCGACATCGTCGCCAGTCTCGACGCCCCGCGCGCCGACGTCTCGGCGATGGACGGCTATGCCGTGCGCGAGGCGGATCTGGCTCGCTTGCCGGCCCGGCTGCGGCTGGCCGGCGAATCCTTTCCCGGCCAGCCCGATCTGCCTGAAGTCGGCGAGAGGGCCTGCGTGCGCATCTTCACCGGTGCTCCGGTTCCACCGGGCGCCGATCGCGTTGTGATCCAGGAGCAGGTGACGCGCGACGGCGGTGTCGTACGCTTCGAGAGGCCGCTCGGGCCTGCCAGGCACATCCGGCCGCGCGGAGGAGACTTTCGCGCTGGAGAGATATTGCTCGCCGCCGGAACGCGGCTCGATGCGCGGTCGATAGTGGCGGCGGCGGCGGCCGATCTGTCGGAGATCGAAGTCCATTGCCGGCCGCGCGTGATCGTGCTCGCCACGGGCGATGAGCTGGCGGAACCGGGCACGGCTCGCGCTTCTCCGGTCGCGATTCCTGAAAGCGTGTCCTTCGGCGTCGCTGCCATGGCAGCGCAATGGAGCGGCGCGCCGGCCGGCCGGTACCGGCTGCCCGACGATTCCGGCCCGCGCCGCGCTGGATGCGGCCGACCTGATCGTCGTGACCGGCGGCGCGTCGGTGGGCGAGAAGGATCATGCCAAGGCCATGTTCGGGCCGGCGGGCCTCGAATGCATCTTCACCAAAGTCGCCATCAAGCCGGGCAAACCGGCGTGGCTCGGGCGCGCGAGGGGCAAGCTGGTGCTCGGCCTGCCGGGCAACCCGACGTCGGCGCTGGTCGCCGCACGCCTGTTCCTCGCGCCGCTATTGCTGCGCATGGGCGGCGGCGATCCGAGCTCCGCATTGCGCTGGCGGGAGTCCGTGCTGGCCGAGGGGCTTCCGGCGGTTCGCGATCGCGAGACCTTCGTGCGCGCATGCTGGGCCGGAAACCGGGTCATGCCGCTTTCGGACCAGGACAGCGGCGCGCAACGCGCGCTCGCCGCCGCCGAGTTGCTCGTACGTCGCGGCATCGGCGCGCCGGCGCGCGCGGCCGGCGAAACCGTCGACGTGCTCGATTTCTAGGCGGAGATCATCTTGGCGCCAGCGGGGAATATGTTCTACGAAAGTCGGGGAGTTGCGCGATGGTCGACGACACGCCTCGGTACAAGACCTACAACCATCCCGCCGGTGGCTGGGGCGCCGCGGCGGCGACCGCCAAGGTTCTGCTCGAGCAGAGCGTCATCACCAAGGGCTCGCGTGCCCTCCTCTCGATGAACCAGCCCGGCGGCTTCAAATGCCCGAGCTGCGCCTACCCCGACGCCGACTGCAAGAAGACGCTCGATTTCTGCGAGAATGGCGCCAAGGCGCTCGCGCATGAGGCCACCAAGTTCCGCGTTACCCGGGATTTCTTTGCACAGCACACCGTCACCGAGCTGATGGAGCAGACGGACTATTGGCTGGAGATGCAGGGCCGCCTCACCGAGCCGATGCGCTATGACGCGGCGTCGGACAAATATGTGCCGGTGCGCTGGGACGAGGCGTTCGCCACGATCGGCCGCCATCTCCAGGCGCTGGACAGCCCCGACGAAGCGGAATTCTATACCTCGGGACGCACGCCGAACGAAGCGGCCTTCCTCTATTCCATCTTCGTGCGCGAGTTCGGGACGAACAATTTCCCCGACTGCTCGAATATGTGCCACGAGCCGACCAGCCGCGGCCTGCCGCTCTCGATCGGGATCGGCAAGGGCACCGTGGTCATGGAGGATTTCGAGCATACCGACGCCATCTTCATCCTCGGGCAGAATACCGGCACCAATTCGCCACGCATGATGAGCAACCTGGTCGAGGCGCGGAAACGCGGCGTCCCGATCGTCGCGGTCAATCCGATGCCGGAGCGGGCGCTGATCCGCTTTACCGAGCCGCAGGACATCGTGCAGATGGCGACGTTCGGCTCGACCCCGATCACCAGCGAGTTCGTGCACATCCGGATCGGCGGCGATCTCGCACTGCTGAAGGGCATGATGAAGGTCATGTTCGAGCGGGAAGCGGCCGGCGAGGCAATCCTCGATCACGATTTCCTCGCCGAGCACACGATCGGCATCGAGGCGGTCCGGGACGAGGTCCTGGCCCTCGCATGGCCCGATATCGTCGCCGCCTCCGGCGTCGAGGAGGCGCAGATCCGCCGCTGCGCCGAAATCTATATCCGCGCCCGCGCGACGATGATTTGCTACGGCATGGGCATCACCCAGCAGCTGCGGGGATCCGAGCTGGTCCAGCAGGTCGCGAACCTGTTGCTGCTCAAGGGCAATTTCGGTCGGCCCGGCGCCGGCATCTCGCCCATCCGCGGCCATTCCAACGTCCAGGGCGACCGCACCGTCGGCATCGACGAAAAGCCGTCAGAGGCCTATCTCGACCGCGTCCGCGACGTCTTCGGGTTCGACCCGCCGCGCGCCCACGGCCACCACACGGTCGAGAGCGTGGCGGCGATGGAGCGGGGCACCGCCAAGGTCTTCATCGGCCTCGGCGGCAATTTCGTCCGTGCCGTCCCCGACACCGACCGGTCCTATGCGGCGATGCGCAAGCTCGCCTTGACCGTCGGGATCACCACCAAGCTCAACCGCGGCCATCTCGTTCACGGCCGCGAGGCGCTCATCCTCCCCGTCGTCGCGCGTTCCGAGGCGATCCGCACGGCGCTGGGCGAGCAGTTCATCACGGTCGAGGATTCCTTCTCGAACGTCAGCGCATCGCGCGGCGTTCTGGAGCCGGCGAGCCCGGACCTCATGCCGGAGGTGGAGATCGTCTGCCGGATGGCGATGGCGACGCTGCCGGCGAGCAAGGTGCCCTGGGCCGATTATATCGACGACTATGGCCGCATCCGCGACAGGATCGCTGACGTCTATCCGGCGATCTACAGCGATTTCTCCGAGCGTATTCAGGCGCCCAACGGCTTCCACCTCGACGTGCCGCCGCGCCGCCGCGTCTGGCAGACCGCCAATGGCAAGGCCAACTTCCTGGTCCTGCCCGGCCTTGAGGTGAACGCGCCGGTCGCCGACCCGGAGATGCTGCGCCTCGCCACGGTGCGCTCGCACGACCAGTTCAACACGACGATCTACAGCTACAACGACCGTTATCGCGGCGTGTACAACGATCGCATGGTCCTCTTCATGAACGCCGAGGACCGCACCTGCCGCGGACTGGAGGCTGGATCGCGCGTCGCGCTTGAGACGATCAGCGACGATGGGATCGACCGCCGTGTCGAGGGGCTGACGCTCCTTGACTATCCGATGGCTCGCGGATCGGTCGCCGGCTACTATCCGGAGCTCAATCCGCTTCTGCCGCTCGACTATCACGACAAGACCAGCGGCACGCCGGCCGCCAAGTCCATTCCGGTTCGCGTGGTGGCCGGCTAGCGCGGCGCGGTGCGGGCGGCGGCCGCCTGTGCCAGGTCGGCCGGCGTATTGATGTTCGGAGGCGCAAAATCCCCCGCCACCGCCCGCGCGCCGATCCGCGCGGCAAAGGCGCGGACGGATCGTCCGCCATCGCCGGCCAGCTCGGCGTCGAGGTCGGCCAGGGCGGTGGCGGGCCACAGCCCGATGACCGGCTGCCCGGCCAGGCAGGAGGGAGCAGGATCGAGAAGTCGAAGGATGTCGGGCGGCAGCCAGACGCAATCGACGGAGATGCTGAGCACCTGGGCAAACCCCTGGTCGTTGGCATAGGCCAGTGCACCGGCGAGGCCGCCCAGCGGTCCCAGCGCGGGGCGCGGCCGATCGTCGATGGACATCAGGTCGGGCGAGGCTCGCCCGGCGATCGCCAGCGCCTCGCAAAAGGGCCGTAGCGCATCGATCGCGTGGTCGAGCAGCGCCCGGCCGCCCAGCATCGCCACCGCCTTGTCCGATCCAAAGCGCCGGGATTGGCCGCCGGCCAGAACGACGCCCAGCGTTCTCATGCGATCATCCGCTGCGCATCGCTGACGATCAGCGCCGAATCCGTTCGCGCGAGCGCAACCAGCGTCAAGCCGGCCCCCGCCGCCCGCTCGGCGGCCAGGCTGGTCGGCGCGGAGATGGTGACGAGCATCGGGCAGCCGGCGCGCACCGTCTTCTCGACCAGTTCGCAGCTGCACCGCGCGGATAGCAGGATGAACCCGCCCGCCGGATCAATCCCTCCGAGCGCCAGCGCGCCGATCAGCTTGTCGAGCGCGTTGTGGCGGCCGACATCCTCGCGCACGCAAAGGATCTGGCCGTCCGCCGTGCAGAACGCGGCGGCGTGGACCGCGCCGGTCTCCCGGCCGAGCGGTTGATGGTTCCGCAGGGACGCCAGGGAGCGCGCGATGGCGGCGCTGTCCACGCGGATCCGAGCGGTGACGTTCGGCAGCGGGCGCAGCACTTCGTCGATATTGTCCATGCCGCACAATCCGCAGCTGCTTTCGGAGACGCGCCGGCGCGCGCGCGCGCGCACGCGTTCCATTCGCTCGGGCGCCAGCCAGATTCGCACGGCCCACCCACCGGCGACCTCATCAACATCGACGCCGTCGACCTCGTCGGGCCGGTCCACCAGATTTTCACCCAGGGCGAAGCCGAGCGCATAGTCGTGAAGGTCGGAAGGCGTGGCCATCATGACCGCATAGCCGAGGCCACCGATCTCGACCGAGACCGGTGCCTCGATCGGCACGAGCCGCGTCAACGCCTCGTTTCCGGATTCCGCAAGGCCGAGCCGGCGCATGGGAAGCTCGATCGCGCTGGCCGGTGACGGGCTCACGCCGCCGTGGCCCGTGCGGGGCCGGACGCCGCTAAGATCGCGGAGCGTGAGAGGCGCGCGGCAACGGGCTGGGCCTCGATAGACGTCATGGTCGTCCTCCGGATTCAGACCGCCCATCATAGGCGCCGATGCCAAGGCGGCGATAGCCGGTTGCCCAGATCGGCTCGGCAGGCTCGAAACGGCGCCAGCGCAGGCCGGCGGCGTCATATGTCGTCATGTCTACGATCTTTCCGCCATGCCTTATCGCTTCGCGCAACGGGCCAGCCTTTCGCATATCCCGGGTGAGCAGAACGGAGGTTAGGGAGGCTGCTCCAGGGGCCGCGCCGGCCTCATTGTGGCCAAGCTGGCTTCCACGAGATGGTTAAGTCCTGGAGTGCCCATAACCGGTCGTGCGTCAGAACGAGCCCTTGACGGCATGATATACGTTTCATAAACGGTTCGTATATCGTGCAACATTCGAGGTAATCCATGGGCATCGTGAAGATCGACGACCACCTGCATGATGATATTCGTCGGGCCAGCACGGTGATGTGCCGCTCCATCAATGCGCAGGCGGAGTTCTGGATGAAGATCGGAATGTTGGCCGAGGCCAACCCGACGCTTTCCTTCAACGACATCACGAAGATGCAGCTGGAAGCGGCAGACGTGCATCCAAAGGATTTGGTGCCCGCCTGACATGGTGAAGACACCCGATGAACTGGC
>ERZ781398.807-NODE-807-length-32624-cov-4.592281_pt1 | contig 32624 bp, 21 predicted proteins | sample MGYA00433077_ERZ781398 | MGnify/ENA primary metagenome ERZ781398 (study PRJEB29847, sample SAMN06458254) | wastewater metagenome | isolation source: Wastewater bioreactor | place: South Africa: Cape Town | study: EMG produced TPA metagenomics assembly of the... | reverse complement strand
AAATTCGTTGTGCAACTTGTCGATCAACAGCTGCTAAAGGATCGTCAAGTAGATAAATATCTGCATCCGTATAAAGTGCTCGAGCTAAACAAATTCTTGCTTTTTGTCCTCCACTAATATTAACTCCTTTTTCACCGACAACAGTTAAATCAGCCGTTTCACCGAATGCTGCTAAATCAACATCGAGACAACATGCTCGAATTACTCGAGCGTACCGTTCTTCATCGAATGGTTTACCGAAAAGTATATTCGCTCGAATCGTATCTGCAAATATCCATGGTGATTGAGCAGCATAAGAAAAACTTCCGTTTACTTTCGATTGACCATTCACTAATTTCATTTCACCTAAAATCGCCGATAAAAATGACGATTTACCTGCTCCAACAGATCCGACAATGCCAACTAATGTATTCGATTCGATATTTACATTTAGATTATGTAAAATCGATGTTTCATTCCATGAAAATGACGCATCATCCATGAGAATAACTGTTCTTCCCAAGGATGTATCCGTTTGTGTTTGTTCATTGGTTTGAATAATTCTCATAAAAGTATCGATACGTTTCGATGCTGCTTTCATTTCTGCATATCGTTCAATAGCTACCGGCAGATAATTCGTAACAGGCACTCGAATTAAACCAAAGAAAGTCAATGCAGTAAAGATTTCCACTGGTTTCAATTCATCACCCATCAACCAATAACCACCGAATGTTGCCAAAGAAATCAGCGGCAACGAAGAGAAATATAAACCCATATTAATTGCACGTAAACGACTGGCACGATAGATACTTGCGAGCTCATTTCGACGTAGATTTTCTACACGTTCTTCCATTGGTTTTTCCCAATTGTACATTTTCATTATTTGACAACCATTGACAAGTTCATTGACAGCTTGGACACGTTTATCTGCACATGTCATTGTTGTTTTACGATATCGACTAAATTGCCGACCGAATGCTAATTGTAAAGGTATGAGAAGAACAAGTACACCATAGCCAAACAATGTTGGTAAAATGCCAATTGACCACCAAATTAAACCGAATGCAACACACGCTTGAAGTGGTGCTTCCCAGAGATAGTTCATATATTGACAGAATTCTTCGAATTTACTTGCATCATTGGCAATTAAATTTATTGTTTGAGCAGATGTAATCGTTGTTTGTTGTAATGAAGCTGTGTTTAACGATAGTAAACGTTTATAAATAGTTGATGATAACGCATTACGAACACGCATACCTAAACGTGTAGTACGAAAATAGGCTTGTTGATGAAGAAATGCTTGTGTAGCTGAACAAGCAAATAAAGCTAAGGCATACAAATAACCAATGTAAGCATCGAATGATGTCCATGACGGATCGGTTCGAGATTGTTCATTGATTATATAGAGAACGATTTGTCGAAGAAGAAGTGGTTGAGCTACTCGTACGGCATTGTAAGGTATTAATAAAACGAAAACAAATGCACATTGTCGCCAAAATGCTCGTAAAATGATATTCCATGTTGTTGTTTGACTTAACCAAAGATTATTTTCGCTGTAAAATTTTAATTTCTCTAATAAAATCGAACATCGATCATTGTCAGATAAATCATCGAGATCTTCATCGGTTAATTCACGTTTATAACCTAATGAAAGTATCGGATTTAACCATGACCAAAATAAAACATGAAAACAACGAAATATCGATGAATGAGCCCAATCGAAACGACTCGATTTGCGTGCCATTTTTATTCAACTTTCAATCAACGCAATTGCTCTTTACTCTCTGATTGTTTATCTTAGTTTGCTTTTATATTATCTTTTTGCATTGTCACTCTGTTCTTCGTTTTTCAAACTTTTTTATTTCAAGAAAATAAAATAAAAGACGTAAAGTTATATTTCATTCGAACATGACTCGTGTCGGTTGATCAGAGAAAACGAAAAGAAAAAAAAGCATTGATAGACTAATTATGAATACCTTCACGCGATATTTTTTTCGTCATTGGTTAATTGTAATAATGATTTTTGTCAGGACGAGGCTGGTCGTCGCATAGGTAAATATAAATAATCAACCAAATAGAACGATGATTTACTCTTTCGCTCGTATAGAAATACGTATAGATGCTTAAAATGGAAAACGAATCAACAAAACAAAAACAAACAACAAAATATTCAATACCATTAAAATTTCTATATGGTTCCGATGAATCTATCGATATTATCGTGGATAAATTTCAACAGTATATGAGGATTCTTTTGCTTATTAAATTATGTTTACTGGTACTTTATTTTGGCTTTAAAATGTTTGATCTTGTTCAATATGCAGGTTATTCAACAGCAGTGCGTCAGAATTGGACAACCATTGCAATTGCTGTTCGACTAACTCTCAGTAAATACGTAATTTCAATAGAAACAAATAAATCTCTATTTTTGTTTTGTCAATTAGCTATTCTTGGTGTTATATTTTTCCTTATTTTCTTTATATTTGTCAGTCGTTACAATCGTCTTGGCACTCAAATTGTAAGTTCAATTTATTGTTAATCCCCATGAAATTCGTTCATAAAATCTTTAGTGTACATGGTTGTCAATCTTCGATCTCGGAATTAATATTAGTGCTCTTATATTTACTCTTAATCCTGCGATTACTGTGGACACAGCCTTAATGATAGTCATTTCAATTCTATTGATTTTTTCGATTTTATCGAATGTAAGTTTGTGTTGTTGATTTATTCGTTGTTGTTAATGTTTGCTTTCTTAGATTTTACTTCTCGTTTTTGGTTTTCAATACATAAATTCCCTTGAAATTCAGCGTGCTTATCAACGTATTTAAATTGTGAATTCTAAATGAACTAATTGTTTGTCTGTTGAAGTATTCGAACGAGCGATAAATAAATAAAGTACACATCTAAATGTAAATAGAAAAACAAGAATGATCCAGAGAACAATAGTTGAACGTACCTTATTCTTTGAAAATCAACAGTAGGTCGCAAATACCGCAATGCATGTAGCACTTTTCTTGATTTTAATCAATAAAATTTCTTCAATATCGATGCCATTTATTGACAATATTTATCTGAAAACGTTATCAAATTCAAATGTCAACGTTATAATTCGTTTAAATAGTTCGTGTGCCGAATGTTTATGTGAAAGTATTCTCTCGAATGAAACGAATAAATCGATAGTATTGAATTGTCTGTCGAATAATACTTGTCAATTTTTTGATAATTTCCCAATAAGATATAAATTCGAATCTTCAAATGGAAGTCGATTGTATTTCTTGCAAAGTCAATTTCCAAATGCAAGTCAATGTTGTATGCCGAATATAACTGAACTGCTTAATCTTTTACAAAATTCGGTAAGATTCGAAATGAATCTGACGTTTCAGCCAGGTGCGTTTGGCTATGATGAAACAAATCCTTCGGAAATCGCCGTTAGTGGTTTTAATGTTGGAGTTCTATATTGGTTCGACGCAGTAACTATGACACAACTACGGAATTTTTCAATAAATCCATCGCTTTTTCTTACAGTTTATAATAATCAAACATTTGTGAGTACTAATGGTATTCCTTGGATTCATATTCGAGATCGACTAACAAACAATTATCTGGCAAATTTTACTGGTTCGACTTTAGTTTCAATTCGGAAGTTTTTATTTCTTGATAATGGACGGACAGTTGTTGTTTCCACACAAAACAATGTCTCCATCAGTTTTTTCGATGTCAATTCTCCAACAAGTTATACTTTTCAAGTAATAGATAAGAATTCACCAAATATATAAATTTATATTTTATTTTCAGCAACAAATTCCCTTTTCGTTCACTTCTGCTCATGGCATAGCTAAAGTCAATGATACATATTTATATGCATCCTCATGGAATCCTCGAGGTATCATTTCATATAAATACGAGAATTCTGCGTGGACAAGTAATGTATTTGTAAATGGAACACCAACACAATCTGGTTCATTTGTATCCGTCGATGATTGTGAACGAGTTTGGTATATAAATACCGAATTTGGTTTGCGTATTTACGATTCATTTGGTGTTGAAATTGGCAATTGGAATATGAGTTTAAATTCAAATAATCAGATCTATGATTTGTTATTTCTTCCGAACTATGTTTTATTCGTATCGAATTATAAACTAAAGAAAATAATTCGTTATGATCCTCAACTAACTTGCCCGTAGTAGAATGAACGTGTCGTTCTTTTCTTTTTCTGTAAGATCAATGCTCATATATCAAATTAAATATTGTTCTATTGACAATCTCAAAGAAAACAAGACAGACTGAACTAATTATCCTTTTCATTTTCTTCGGCGAGAACATTTTCATTCAATGTCAAAGTCAAAATCTGCTGACATAGCTACATCACAATTATCGAATGTCTTTCAATTTTGGTGTTTAATTATCGTTGGAGTTCCATCATTGATTTGTTCATTGTTGATATTCTATCATTATTTATCCGATCGAACGCGCCGTCGTGGCATGCATAATCATACGATTTTGTTAATCATTTTAACAAATGTGATTTTAATTCTAACGGATTTTTCTTGGATGTTAGATAGTCTTCGTCGTCCAGGCGAAATTCTTTCTGCAACACCATCGTTTTGTATGATCTGGTGGTTTCTTGATTTCACACTATACAATACTCAAACGATAATTCTTGCTTGGGCATCGATTCAACGTCATATTCTTATTTTTCATAATCATCTTCTTTCAACAAAAAAACGCAAATTCTACTATCATTATTTGCCTCCATTGATCTTAATTCTCTACATCATAAGTTTCTTTCTCGGTGTTATCTATTTTCCACCGTGTACAAACGAATTCGATTACACAGAAATCGAATGTGGCTCGAATCCTTGTTATTTAAGTATTTCATTTTTAGTTGCATGGGATTCTGTTATGCATAGTGTTCTACCAACAATTCTAATTGGTATATTTAGCCTTGCTTTACTCTATCGTATAATTGCGCATAAAAAACGCATTCGACAGCCGATTCAATGGCGAAAACATCGTCGAATGGCCATGCAATTGTTGTCTCTATCCGGTGTTTATCTTTTTCTTAATTTTCCATTGACAATCATCATGCTCGTACAATATTTTCAAACTGAACGGCCACGATTTGGTTTCGGCACTCAACTTTATATATTCTTTTTAACCTACAGCGTCACACTTTCGTTGCCATTCGTTGTTTATTTAAGTTATCTATCGAATGAAAAGAATCAACAACGTCGAACGCATCCAGTTTTAACGCATTCTCAACATCAACGAATGTACGGCGGAACTCTACCGATGATAAAATGATCAAAGATTTGATTTGATTTTTTTCTTTTTGTTTAAGCGTGATTTTCAATAAAACTAAGAAAAAGATAGTCTATCGAATTGATCTTTGATTGGAGTTTTGTTTATGATTGTTTTTCTTTGAGTTCCGGTGGAATAATACAACGCGGAATTTCGACCATTTTATGTAAATTTGCCGCATGTCGTTTATTATAAATTTCGAGAACTTGTTTTTGTCGATCAGTTAATGTCGTTTCTCCTTGATTAACATTCGATAAATCTAAATAATTCATTGCCCATTCGAGTTCATCATAAGTCGCTCCAATTTGATCTTCATCCGTTCTTGTATCGCCAAATAAACCGTCGGTTGGTGGAGCTTTGATAATAGCTTCTCCAACGCCTAACACAGCTGCAACTGCGCGAACTTCAGATTTTAATAAATCAGCAATTGGACTGATATCAACACCACCATCACCTACGACAATTTAAAAATACAATTTTTTTTTGTGTAAATTGAGTTTTGATTACCGTATTTAGTAAAAAATCCGACGCCAAAGTCTTCGACTTTATTGCCGGTACCAGCAACGAGATAACCTTTGAGTGAAGCGAAATAATATAAATTAATCTTAAAAAAATCAAATCAAAATCGAATTGAATTTGCGTTCGACAAATTTTTACCATTCTCAAACGAGATCGTGTATTCGCAAGTGCAACTTCAGTATACGAATTCTGTTCATTCAAAGGATTGTTTTCAACTGTTTTAACAAATGATTCGAAAACATCCGTTAAATTAACTTCACCACTGGTTACATTCGAATATTTCGATGTTAACCAATTGATATGAGCTCGACTACGTTGAACCTCAGCTGATGACTGTCGAATGGGCATTTCCATAACAACTGTCGGAAGACCTGTTCGAGCACATAATGTCGATACAACAGCCGAATCAATTCCACCGGATACACCAACAGCAAAACCTTTCGTATAACTACTATTATGATAATTAACAAGCCATTTTGTTATATATTCAATAATTCGTTCTGTTTGCATGCTTTTGTTTTCAAATGAAAAATCTAAAATACAGAAAAGAAGAAAAAGAAAAACAACGCCGATGTGTAAATCCAAAGTGCACAAACTAGCAACTCGATTTTTTTTTCTATTAATCACAGGTAACAATATCACATTCTACGTCTATATACAGAAAAGAACGAAGAAAAAAAAAATATATATACACAGTTGTTTTTCTCTTGTCGGATTGTTCTCAGATTAAAGTTCGATAAGATCAATCATTGCTTGTTGTTCCTACAAAGAAAATCAAAATTTTATTTAGTTTTCGAATCGACTTCGTTTTTTGTTTTAGTGCACATGCATTTCTGTCAATCAATTGTTGATTAACATAAAGCAACAGTCGTGTGTAATCGCAATAGCAAATCCCCCTAAACATGTGTGTGTGTGTGTTCACTGTTTAGTTCGAGTGGTTTTTTCTTTATTTCAAAAACAAAATAATATCGTCGATTTATTTCAAAGACTCAGCACCACACATAGAAAAATAGAAAACAATTGACTTGAACATATGACCAATAAGGAATTGTTTACAAATAAGCCGAAAAACGAAACAATATTGCACAATATAAAAACATTTTTATACAATTCCGCCAAAAAAAAACGAACCAAAGAAGAAAAAGCAGAAGCAAAAGCATTTTGTTTTTTGTTTGTTTTTGATTAATAAACGTAAAAGAGAAACAACGTGCAGAACAAAATGAATTATCGAATTGTTTCATCAAATTATATTTTGACTCAACCGGTGGTTCGATCGAAACAATTCAACAATTCAATTTATCACAATTTCGAACAATCCAACACTTGCAATGGATTCGTTCGAATAGTACAATTACAAGCAGAACTGCCAGATATTGTTTCCAAACTTACTTGATTTCTCGATGATCTCGTCGTTACAAACGATCCATCATCGAACGTATCATCGAGAACTTCATTGTCTTGTTGTTGTTTTCGTCTGCTTGAGATCGAATTCGTTTGTTGTAAACTATCTTTTTGATCGCGAACAAAATTCACAAAAACATTGTCGAGTGTGTTCTGCGAAACACTGTAATCGGTGATGTATTCATCTTTCAAAAGTTGTTCGAGTTGTGCGAAGATTTCATTCAATGAAACGAATTCTTCAGCAACTTCGTATTGTAAAATATTCAAATGTTGTTCTTTCAATTGAAAATTAGGCGAAAAATTCGAGAATATATATTGATTATTCAGTGGATTGAATGGGGATTTTAAACGAATTTTAATTGTATAACCATCGCCGAAACGATTCTTTAAATGCTGAGTCGAACCAATACAACGAAAACGACCGTTGACCATAATGCCAATCGATGAACATAGAGCTTCACATTCTTCCATGCTATGTGATGTTAAAATAATCGATTTGCCTTCTTTAACTAAACGTCGAATGACATTCCAGAGAAATCGTCTCGATGACGGGTCCATGCCACTTGTTGGCTCGTCGAGAAAGGCGATTTGCGGATCCCCGACAAGCGCCATAGCTGTTGATAGTTTTCTTCGATTTCCTAACGACAATTTTCTCACCGGAATATTTAAATATTCACAAAGATCTAAACGTTTCAATAATTGAAGAATATATTCATTTTCATGTTGCCATTGAATTCCTCGCAAACGAGACATCAGCAACATATGTTCAACGGGTGTTAATTCATCGAAAAGTGCATCGAATTGTGGACAATAACCGATATATTTATAAACTTGTCGTTTCTGTTTGTAAATCGAATAGTTTTGAATAAGTGCGTAGCCAGCCGATGGTCGTAAATCGCCGGTTAACATTCGAAATGTGGTCGTTTTACCTGCGCCATTAACGCCACATAAACCAAAACATTCGCCTGAACTTATTCCCATGCAAAGATTGTTAACAGCGAGTAGTTTTCGTGTTTTCTTTGTTCGATAGGATTTCGAAAGATTTGAAAGAACTAAAATATGATCTCGTTTAGTTTTATCGAGAATTTCCTTTCGTATTCGTGCGACATCTTGATCTTCATCTAAATGCGAATAAGGTAGAGCATCGGGTATCGATGGTGAAAAGAAAAATCCGTATTCAAGTAATAAAGTTAAAATCCAGAAAACAAAACCACAAACGCACATGGAAATTAAATTCGAAACAGTTATATCCCAAATAAATGGACTTCGAATACGATCGGTGAGACCGGTTTTCTTGTAGAATGAATTGTAATAATCCTTTTTGAAACAAAATCAAAATATTTAGAAACAAAAATTCGAACTGAAATCAAAAACTTACATTGTAGGCAATGTCGATTAAACCTCGACCTAAACAGTAATTTGGAAAGATTTTAAAGATTTTCTTAATTGTTCGTGTGAAAACACTCAATGACGATGTGGCTGGACTGCCCAATGCGAAGATTTCCAAGAAAAATGACGTATAAATACAGGTGATTCCACTGAATAGATTGATCACAATGAGAAATATATAAGCATTGCTTGGCTCAGTAAATTTAAAACTAAATGGATACATAACTGGAATGATTGCCCAACCGTACATTAAAAATAAACTGATAACAGCAAGAAAATTCTCTCCTTCGACATAAGCTGGCACGTCGAATAACCGTAGAATGACAATCACACAAGCCGATGGCAACAGATAATTCAATAGATCCCAAACGAAATTCGTTAGCCAATAGACTAACGGATAGAGCCCGTTGATATATTGAATATGTTTCGATTTAGTTGCTCGTTCATAAACAAGAAATAATGTAAATGATGCGGGTACAAATGACATAGCAACAATAATAAATATCGAGATGATAACATCGGACCCTTGAAGAATGAATTCTGTCGAAAGCATATTATTTGTTTCGTTCATTGGATGATTGATTGTTGTGATGCCGTAGGCTGATGGTAAACCTTTACTCAACGGTAGATTTGCTCGAAGAATTAAATTCGACATAATATTAATATATAACGGTAGACTATGATAACCTTTATGATTTGTAAATATTCGAGCGATGTTTTTCACAGCTAATTTATTGAGAATCGAATTTGTTTTATGTGTTGGATATTCATTGGGAACATAATCTTGAATTAAACCCAATGATAAACCACCGTAACGATCTAATCGATGGTTATCAGCCGTATAAAGATAATAGAGAATTTCGTTTTGTTCTTTTGTTATATTGAAAATATGATCATTGGTGATGAGATCGTATTGATTTGGTTTGACGAATTTTGGACAAGCAAATCTCGATTGACTTTCGATGCATTGACAACGTTGATAGTATTTTTCATTGGTCGAATTTTCTAATGCAAATGTTTGATTAATTGAAGTTGAATTTGAATAAAATCGTTTCGACCAATTGATTTCATCCAACGATAGAATTCGATATTTATTATTATAAACTTTGTCACAAGTTAAACCAGTGAGATTACTTAGAAATAGATTTGTTCCGTTCATAAATGGCTCATTTAATAGACAAGTTGCGCCGAGACCTGCCGGAGCTTTGAGTCTTTCGATTAAATCAAACGGATTCGCATTGACTCCGAATATTTGTGTCAAATTTTTATATTTATAATCGTTTAAACCTGAAACAGGCGTTATCAATGAATTTAAATGCGAAAACATCGATGTTGAAAGAAGTATCGATGGCGGATCGGCAAAACCCGGCGCTGTCAATGCAACAGTCATTGCAACTGTAATGAAAAAAGCCGGCAGAAATATTTGCGTAATTAAACCACGCATATTTCGATAATTGTAAATAAAACGTTTGATAATAATAGCCAATGATTGTTTGGCATATAAACGTGCACCTTTGACACGATTGTCGAGTAGATTCGGTCGATCCGATTGAGATTGACTTTCGCTGTATTGTGATTCGATTGTTGACATATTCGGACTTTTTTTGTATTGTTCAGTGACTTTGAGAAAAACTTCTTCGAGAGAAACATCTTGTAAACCATAGCTCATTATGGACAACGAGTCTTTTTTCTGATCGAGTAACGAGAAAAATTGAGGAAACAATGTTCGACTTTTCAATGGCAAAATAAATTGAAGTTCTTTTCGTGTTTCTTCTTTTAAATAAGCACTATCAATAACTTGATGAATAACCGTTTTCACATCTTCAATCGACGATAGCCAAGGTTCGTGTTTAACTAAAGTTAAAACATAACCATCGCCGAACGTTGTTTTCAAAAACAACGATGTTCCACAACATTTCAATTGTCCATTGGAAATAATCGCAATTCGATCGCCGAGAATATCAGCTTCGTCCATATGATGACTACTCAAAAGAATAGTTCGATCTCGTTTTAATTTGATCAATAATTCCCAAATAGCACGTCGAGCATAGGGATCAACGCCGGCTGTTGGCTCGTCGAGAATGATCGTTTTAGCATCGCCAACAAACGCCATTGCAACCGACAGTTTTCTCTTCATTCCTCCGGATAACGTCGAAACGAGAGCGTTTCGTTTGGCTGTTAAACCAATATCAAACAGCATATTTTCAATGTTCTTCTTCATTTGATTATTTTGAACTTGTTTCAATTTGGAAAAGAAAAGTAAATGTTCTTCGACAGTTAGTTTCTCGAAAAGAACATTGTGTTGAGGACACCAGCCGAGATTTGTTCGAATTTTATCCATATCGGTGTGAATATCTTGATCGTAGATTGTTGCCGTGCCTGAACTCGCTGGAATTAGTCCAGTTAGAATCGACATGGTCGTCGTTTTGCCTGCGCCATTGTGACCGAGAAATGAAAGAATTTCGCCTTCGTACAAATCCAACGAGAGATTTTGAACGGCGAACTTTTGTTTATCGAAGATTTTCGTTAAATTCATCAAACGAACGCCGATGATTTGTTCGTGTGAATGTTCATTCTGTTCGAAATAATCTTGATTTCGATCGCCATCACTGAGAGTTGTTGTCGACCAATTGACTTGATACGACGCATAACGTTTTCGACACGGAATCCAATTTCGAAGACTAAAATTCGCTAATTTCTTTTCGAACTTCGATTGTCTCGATGTTTGTCCCGACCAATAACTCGATGTCAACGGAAAATACCATTTCTTCGGTATTCCATAGGTACCTGGATACACATTTTCAATGTACCACATCAATATCAAATGAATCAACGTATCGAATAACATGAAAAGCACAGTTTCGAAACAAGTAAATCGATCGCCTTCAACTGGACTATATTGAATATTATTGAACTGAATTCCGGTGCCGATATTTTCATAGAAAGCGATGTATTTTGCGCCCATTCCGAATGCACTCGTAGAAAATAATGACGCTAAGATTTTCGCCCATTTCGGGATGGTATCTTGTGCGAGATCTTCGCGAATCGAGATGTACATACATGGAACGTATGTTAACAGATAAATAATTCCTGAGCAAGCCGCAGCTATTTTAGCTTTCGAATAGAAAACACTGACAAGAAATGCGAGACTAATTGTTGAAAGAGCGTAAATTTCGAAGATGAGGAAAATTAAAAATGGATTCGAATGCATTAAAACTTGTCCGTAATGCAAAATAATCGTAACAGCAATCATGACAAGCGTTGTTTGACTAAATATCGTTATAAACCAAGCGATCCAATGAACTCCATTGCTGAGACCCATGATTTTCATCACTTCTTTCAGTCGAACTTCTTTTTCATAGACAATACTTTGACTCAACATAGCAAACGCATAAACCCACGAAATTGTCAAGCACAGCGGCAACGCATGTTGAATCATTTGAAGGAAATTATCGTATGTATAACAAGGATAGGCCATTTCCTGAAAGAATAGACCTGGCTCGATCACCGGATGGCCAACTTGAGTATCGATGATCGCACGATCGATGACTTCCTGAACCCAACTGAACCCGAAATCATAATAAATGAATCCTTGAGAGGGCGGTGCCGGTACCCAGAATCGATCTCGAACTCGTTTTGTCGACGGTGTGAGCGACGCATTCTGACGAATTTTATAGATTGTATTCGGTGGCAATTGCGTGTCGTTTAAATGAACATTGGTAAACACAACGCTCGCTATCACAGTGTAATTATCATGATAAGCACGGCGAAGAAAATATTGAACTAAATCGGTTTCACTGGCGAAGCCTTTGAACACGTTGAGGTTGATTCCTGAGATAAGACTGATCCAGCTGCAGGCCGCTTGGTCGATCGTTGTGATTTGGAGAAAATAGTTGTCGATGGTTGGATCGGTGATGTTTTTTAGCGTGGAAACGATTTTATCCATGGATTTTAAGTGTAATAAAGGACCGAAAGCTTCGATGAATTTCTTCATCTGAATTATAGAAGAGAGAGAAAAACTGAGTTTTTTTTTGTTTAATTCAAGAAAATGAATTACTTTTCGGAGGGATTCGATTTTTTTCTCGGTTCCATTCGCACGAAAATATGTTTTGAGAACTTTCGAAACGTTTTGCCATTCGTACGCGTATTTTGTAATTGTATCAAGGAGAATAAATGTCGAATTCGCTTTCGAAATAACGTCATTAATCAATGACGAATTCGGCGAATACAAAACCGCCGAATTGCCATACAAAACATAAAACAATAAGCCCAATTGCCGCTGTTGATTATCTGTTATTCCTAATTCAGCTAAATCCGGTAGTTCGTCGTCGGATTCTTGATCGAAACTTGTCTTCGGTTTAATTCCGCAAATCGCCTCTTGCATTCCGAGCCAAAGTGGAAAGAATCCTTTTTTATTTTTCAATTTATTCAGCGCGACTGATTCCTTTTAAACAGAAAAGTTTGATCGACAAAAAACTAAAGAATTTGAATTTACCACGTTGCCTGAAAGAGCTTTAGTCGGTGGAGATTCCGCGACTTCAGTTTCGTTATCAGAATTGACGTAACACGAGTTCGTTCGAAGTAATTTCGCAACATCGTAAAGATCTTTCAAACCTTGTTCGAACAACGCGTATTTCTCAAGCTAAACGAATCTCAATTTCATTTGAGTTTTGACTTTATTCTCATTGAATTTACTTTGTCAACATAATCATCGAATTGAACAAATATCGATGAAATATTCGCGTGTTCCAATTGAAACTAAACACAAAATTCTTCGTTTTTTCAAATCAAAGAATTTGCTGAACATACAGCTTGAATAATATCGTCGTCAGAAATCGTTTCTTGTAATAAATCGGACAATTGTTGGTACTGTTCGTCAGTCATGTTGCACAAACGTTGTTGAAGTTCAGTTTGATTGATTGATGTCGAATTGAAATCGAAAAGTAGATCGAATCGTTCTTCCGAACAGAAAATCGATCTCAATGTTTTCGGATGAAACGCAATTGTCTAAACAAAAACGTCGATCGTTGTTTGTTTTTCTCTTTTTGCTTAGTTTTACTCGAATAATTTTCGCTAGAAGAACGACTTCGGCATTTGTTAAATTCGAAAATGAATTTCTCGAAAGAATCTTCGCAATTAAAACAGTCGCTTGAACATATTCGATTGGAGTCAATGTCGTTCGAAGAATTTCAAAATAATCAAACGAAGTGAGTTCATCGGATTTCGTTTCTTCATCGAAATCCTCGGGAATCAACGATGGAAATACATCAGCAATCTTAACAAAACAACAAACAAATGAGATCGATCTGTTAAAATCAAAAACTGAAAGCGGTTAGAAAGAAGAAGAGAACAAATGATTCATCGAGGTTGAGAAGAAAAACACACACACACGATTTGTTTTGGCAAATGGCTATGTGAGCGACCTACTTGTAAATCCCTTTTTTTTCTTAGCTGAAAGTAGATTTCACTTATTCAAACGAAACAATTCGATGAAAAAAAAACAATCGCTTACATGATTTCCATCGAGATGTGAGTTTGACAAGATGTTGTGACATTGTTCGATTGTGTAATTGAGCTGTTCGACGAGGAACGAACAAATTCGAGTTGTGTTTTTCGTAAATGAATAAGTTAGATTGTTTAATGAATCGAAGATGAATGCCGGACGATCGATCATTGTCTCGTACATTTCAGGAATCGAATCGACGTCAAACATGGAGAAATTATTCGTAAAAAACGGGTTCGTTCGAGAGATTCGATCGATGGTTATCAGAATTTCTTTCGATCTAACGAAGAACAGATGAAAAACATCGTTGATCCAAAGAGAAAACGAAAGTCTTACGATCCATTGGGAAAAACACTGAAACCTTCTTCATTACTCGGTCCTGTCCGAGGGCAAAACGATTGAAGAATCGAGAAAACACCCGTCGATGGAAACGGTTTGGGTCGATAATTAAAATCAAGAAAATCTTTCGTATAATTCGCTGCAAACACAAAAACTCATTTTCACCAAATTCACCTCTCGAATTTATTCGAAATTTACTTTGAGAATGAAACGACGATTGTTGAGTTCGTCGAATACCGGTCATAACAAGAAATAAAACTAACGGAATCACCAATTCGAATAGAAGAACGAACTGAAATCACAAAATCAAATCACCACATTCCAACGAAAATCAAAAACCTACGGGACTTCGTTTTTTGAGAATGTAGTTTTTCCATAGAAGTACTTTTAATTGATGAAAGAATGTCATTATTTTTCTTCTGAGAATTTTGATATGTTCGTTTCTACAACTAGTCCATCTAGAAAAATAAGTTGAGTTTTATTTAAATGCTAAAGAAAGTTTGATTGATTGATGAATTATTCGTTTGTGTTTGATTAAAATCAGTTTGACTATGAAGAAATGATTTCAATAGGCCAAGGCCTGGTCGTTGATTTAAACCCGATTTAAATTGAACGACACTACTTTCGACACATTGTTCGTACGTTCTAACACACAAAATGCAAATCAATATTCGATGAGTTCTTTTTTTCTTACGAAATAAGCGAATGATGAAGAGATTTTTTCAAATTTTCGTTCGCTTCATCGATCGCATATAATTCGAGAAAAGATCCTTCACTTTCCGAGAATTCCTTGACAAATTTTCATTGAAAATCATTTTGAAAAAACAAAGAATTCATCGTCGTACTTTCATTTGAACAACTAACGCCACAAGTTTAGTAATCAAATCCACGTTCGTTGGATTGTTAATCATCGGCGAAATCTATTCAAACGAAATTCGTCAAAACAACAAAACAATTCACTCGCAAAGTTTTACGTTCAATTGTTGAACAAGTTCTTTGGCTAATTTTTGCGATCGATCGCAGACAAATTTCGTATCATTAAAAACCGCCAGTAACTGTTCATCAGTCACAATCTAATTCAAACTCTTTTCTCTTCAAAATCTTCGCGAGAATACAAAAAAAAACAAAACAACAACCTGTCGACAGATGTTGTTGATTTCTAAGATAAATTTAGCGAGATATTCATTTAATTTGGCTAACCATTGAATTAAATTGGCGTAATCTCGTTTGAAAACATCGCTCAATGGAATGTGTCGACTGATCTAAATAACAAATCGTTCGTTTGATTGAAAACAATCGATTTCGTTTGACCTCGAACTCCGCTTGATCATTCATTTTTTTCAGATTTTCAATTGAATCTCTTTTCGCACAAAGAATTCTCGACACTCGAATCTAAATTCCAATCAAAACTCAAATCGAAAACTCATTCAAACGGTTCATTTACAACTAAATACAACAATCGATCGGGAATTTTCGTGATTAAATTCGTTTTCACGTCGAGATCTTCGTCATCTGTCAATTGAAATTCGTCGTCATTTTCACTGTACAAGTATTCCTACAACAGAACACAAAAAAAAACTCTACGGTCAACATTTGACAGAGAGAAAAAAAAGAACCTTGTCTTTGTCACCGAATTGAATCATTTTCAATCGATCAGCGAGCGAGAATTGTTGAAGAACTTGTTGAGACTTAAATGCCGGTAGAAAAAAAAAGAGTCAATCGATTAGTTTAGTTGCAGTTTCATTACCATAATGTCAATATCGTCGATATTTACGACGCCAATATTCGCATCGTCGATTAGAACTTGATATGATTGATGATGAGTTTCATCTCGAGAAAGAATTTGACCTCGATAGATGCCGAAATGATTCGAACGAAACAATCGAACTAAACGGGTTTGATTAGACGGAATTCAGTAGGAAATTAAGACGAACCATGGACCCGAGATGAAATCGGTGTTGAACAAGAAATTGTCGATGGAAGATTGTTGAGAAAGATCTTCTCGGATTGATAATGTGTTTTGCTTTGATTTTGAACGATTCGAAGTAATTTCCGTTGTTTACACAATTTGACTCGTTCGTTTTTTAAATAATTTGCTGATAATCTAGTCAAAATCAATATGAAAAACAAAACAACAAAAATCGATTTCAATACCGTCGAGGTTTGCCGAAGCGTTTTCGAATAAGATTCCATTGCTTTCGAGTGAATTCCAAAGGTTGATTGAGATTCAAATCAGGAAAAAAATGTTGAATACACGCTTGAAACTCGTTTTCATTCGTCAGCAAACACCTTGAATAAAAAAAAAGCGAAGAGAAAAAAAAGAAGTTTTGACGGTCGCTCGTTTGTCTACGAGCCGTCAAGGATATTTTCATTAGACGACAGAATGAGAAAGAAAAAAAAATAATAATTTCTATTTTCCATGAAGTTATCATGAAACTCAGGTTTCTTCTTCTATTTGGAGTTGAACGGAAGAGAATATTTTGCTTTTCTCTTCGGCCTCGTGTTCCAAACTTCAGACGAGTCAAGGTTGCTTTCTTCTTTTTTTTTTATACTTGGTCAAGGTCGTTCTGTTCTAATTCACACTTTGAGTGTGCCCAATCAATAAAAGATATCACGCCTACTCATTTACTTTCTTCGATAGAAACTCGTGATTTAAGTAAAAGGTCATTAATTTGCCTTTTGTTCGTTCAAAAGGGATTTCTTCGATAGAGAGAAATATATTTTTCACGGCAATAAAAAAAATAACACAGTTGTATCAATATTTATTTTCTGCCTATTGAAAAAAAGGAATTTAATCCGGCAGGAGAGAAAAATATGAATGCGTATTTTTGTGTTTTACAAATTGCAACTCTTATTTCTTACCGATCGATATCGGAATAAAACCATTCGCAGACGATCCACCGTCGAGCTTTTGCATTACTAAGAAAATGTTTGAGATATTCGTTGTTAATCTTCTTAAACAAGAAATCGGATCTTGTTTTTTTTTACAAGTGAATAATTGTGCTCACCGAAGGCGAATTTGAAGAGCTGTTTAATAGAATATCAATCGTTGTCGTCATATTTGATCTGAATGAAGGAAGTAACAGAAGAGAGAAATCAGCCGACAGATGGATTTATTCTAAGGAATCTCATTGGATTTTGACAGATAACCACTGAGATTTCTGTTATCAACCTCCAATTATATTCGATTAATATCAAAGAAAAAAGAAATCGTTGAAAACGCAATAGAACGTTGCGCTAATCAATTCGATTGGTCGACTGCAAAGAAGAAAGAGCGAAACTTAAGAAAGAACTATTTAAACAAAAGGCACATTCATCGATATTCATTGTTAGTGTCGAAATTTATTCGAAAGCAAATATGCCGGCTCCTCGCGACGAAAGTCCTCCACGCGAAGGTTTGTAGACCGATTTCAAACGATACTTCGTCGTTGTTGTGCTTGAGCTGACAGCGGAAGTGTGACATCTTGTTTCGAATCATAAGTTCCCTGTCGACCGAGAGTAAATCTCGTTGCAATCCATTTCTCATTCGCAATTTTAATCACGGGAAGATATTCGTAATACTGAGCATTGGTCAGCGGTTCCCAAATCGATGGGATCGGCTCTCGGATACGAGGATGATGTTTTTCTTTGACTAGAATCCAAATAGTCGGATGTTCGGACGACGTGTAGGTCGTTAAGTGACTGACTTTCGTGGATAAATGTTTGGGATCGGCGAGGAAGAGAAAAACGAGAGTAGCTGCTGGTTCATCTTCGATCGAAGAGGTCAATTCGATGTCGAAGATGTTTTCATGTTCGCAGAGTCTTTCGAAAGAATCTTTTAAACGTTTGAACGCACGTTCGCCCGATGGATAATCGAGAATGTGCAGTTTTTTGCTTCGGATTGTTCGAAGATTCAAATCGAATGTGCAGAGAAACTGTTCGGCGAGTTGATATTGACTCGGAGTCAGAGGACCGGTTGTCATTGTAAAACGACCGTTGATCGACATTTTCGAAATTAGGATTTAATTAGCGCGCGTTTTTCATTTTCCTAGACGATCAATGGACTGATGAAGAAAACGAAATCTTGGGCGACGAACGGTCCGATGTCGGAACCGACGAATCCGGTGAAGATTTATTCGGCGATGATTACGAACGGTAAAAATTCAAATCGAAAGGAAGAACTTCGAAGTTTTGCTTTTGTGTTTGCAGAGATTATGAAGCGATCGATGAATTAGATCGATACGAAGGAGCTGGAATCGATGATGACGAAGAAAATGACATCGAATTAACTGCTGAAGAACGTCGTCGAGCCGAACGAGACATCAAACGTCGTGAACGAGAAAAACGTCGTCGACTTGGCCAAGATTTGAACGACGAAAGTGATCTCGACGATGACGAAGAATTAATCGGATTAAGCGAGAAAAGCAAACGAACACGTCGAACAAACGACGACGAAATCGGCATGGACGATGAAACCGATGCTTACATTAAAAATCTCGGTGATACTCAAGGACATAAGATCGCCGATTGGATTCAAATGCCTGGTCCACATAATGAAGTCATTCGACATTTCAAAAAATTCCTACGAACTTTTAAAATCACGAGTGACACCGTCGGCGTAACGAACAAGCCGATTTATCGAGAAGCTTTACGTCGACTTGTTCAAGAGCAAAAACAATCGATTATCATCGATTTCGAACATTTAATGTCGATGGACGAAGTCTTAGCTTTCTTCCTTCTCGGTGCACCTGAACAAACTTTGAAGATTTTCCATGAAGCTCTCACTGAATTATGTTTCGAACTTTACCCGAATCATCGTTCGATCGAAAAAGAACTCTTCGTTCGAGTCAGTAATTGCCTTCAAAACGACAACATTCGAGATCTTCGTGTCGAACATTTGAATAAACTCATCGGAATCAGCGGAGTTGTCACGACTTCGACTGGCGTTTTACCGCAATTGAGTATCATCAAATTCAATTGTCAAAAATGCGGTTTTACTCTCGGACCGTTTACTCAAAATCAAGAAAACGAAATCAAACCAGGCTCGTGTCCCGAATGTCAATCGAACGGTCCGTTCGAATTGAACATGGAGGAGACTTTGTACCGAAATTACCAACGAATTTCGATCCAAGAAAGTCCAGGAACCGTCCCACCAGGTCGAATTCCTCGTTCGAAGGAGATTCTCCTTCTCGGCGATCTCTGCGACACATGTCGACCGGGAGATGAAATCGAAGTGCTCGGCGTCTACCGAAATACCTACAACATTTCGTTGAATATTCAAAACAATTTGCCAGTTTTCGCTACGATCATCGAAGCAAATTATATTTCAACTCGTGAAGATAAAATCTCGTTCGAAACGCTAACCGATGAAGATATTCAAGAGATTCAACGTCTCGCCAAAGACCCAAAGATTGCTCAACGAGTAAAACGACGAGTTTCTTATTGATTGAGGTTGATAATCTCGGTGTTTTAGATCTATGCAAGTATCGCCCCGTCGATCTACGGTCACGAAATGGTGAAAAAGTCAATCGCCTTCGCTATGTTCGGCGGCGAACCAAAAAATCCCGGTAGGTGAAATAAAAATGTCCTATTCGACAGGTACTTATATCGATTGAAGTCGATATTTGTGTTAAAGAATAGGTTCTTTTTTCTTCTCTCCGCTGTTGTCGTCGCACGAATTCGACAATAGAATATATCGTCATCGTACTTTATGCGGATTCGAACATCGATCATCTGACTAGAACGAATTGACTAAATTTCTGTTTCTCATATTCAAGGCGGAAAACATCAAGTTCGTGGCGACATCAACATTCTCTTGTGCGGTGATCCATCGACAGCGAAGTCTCAATTTTTGAAATACATCGAAAAAACAGCACATCGAGCCGTTTTTACAACGGGCCGAGGCGCGTCAGCTGTCGGTTTAACGGCGTATGTCCAACGAAATGCGGTGACGAGAGAATGGACACTCGAAGCCGGTGCTCTCGTACTCGTAAGTTAACCGAATTTTGTGATTGAACAAGTTCGTTGAACGATTTTTAGGCCGACCGTGGCGTTTGCTTAATCGATGAGTTCGATAAAATGTCCGATCAAGATCGAACATCGATTCACGAAGCGATGGAACAGCAAAGTATCTCGATTTCGAAAGCTGGTATCGTCACGACACTTCAAGCTCGTTGCTCGGTCATCGCTGCTGCAAATCCTGTCGGTGGTCGATACGATCCCGCGTTGACTTTCATGGACAATGTCGATCTATCTGAACCGATTTTAACACGTTTCGATATTCTCTGTACGGTCAGAGATATTGCCGATCCTGTTCAAGTTGGTTTTTTGTTTTTTTTTGAGTTCGAATTTTTGATTTTTTTTCTTGTTTTTCAGGATGAATTAATGGCTCGTTTCGTAACCGAGAGTCATATGCGTCATCATCCATCAGCCGACGAAAGCCATGCTCAACAAAATCACGTTGTTCCGAATGTGTTCAATGTTGAGCCGATTCCTCAGGAAGCCTTCAAGAAATATCTAATCTACGCGAAGAAACGTATTCATCCTCGAATGACGTCAGTCGATCAAGAGAAAGTCGCTCAATTATACGCGAAATTACGTCGAGAATCGTTGATCACCGGCAGTGTGCCCGTTACTGTCCGGCAAATCGAATCGATGGTTCGTATTGCTGAAGCACACGCTCGAATGCACCTACGAGATTTCGTCAACGACGACGATATCAATGTTGCGATTCAAATTGTCCTTCAAAGTTTTATCGACGCACAGAAATACGGAATTATGCGAACGATGAAGAAAGTCTTTCAACGTTATTTGACTTATAAAAAAGATAACAATGAATTCTTGTTGTTCTTGTTGAAACAATTGTTTCAAGAACATTTGGCTTTTCAACGTAATCGATATGGTGCTGATCGTGTTGTGACACCAGGTGCATCGATTAAAGTCTCCGAAGAAGATCTCAAGAGTCGAGCTCGTCAATATAGTGTCTTGGATTTAAAACAATTCTACGAATCTCCATTGTTTCGTTCGCATGGATTTAAATATGAAGATAAATTTATCACTCAAGTTCTTTAATTTTGCTAATTAGTTGATAGAATGACTTAAAATGAATCAATTTCCTCTATTTTTGTTTGTTATCTCTCGTTATTTCATATAGATCAGATTATTTTTCTGTATTTCTCTATTTTTTTCTTATATTCAATGAAAATAAAAATAGAATTCGATATGTTATTGAACAATAAATAGAAATCTGATTTTCCTTTTTCGAATAAATTCAAGATGGTCTATTCACTTTGGTTAGTTCCACCGAGTGGCTCACAAATCAGCGCATCAATTTCGAAAATAATTCAATCACTTGGCTGTTCATTTGCTCCACATGTAACAATTGTCTCGAAAATTCCACTTAGCTCGTCGATTGACGATATTCGAACAATTCTTGTGAATTATTTTCAAAATCAATCAAAACCAACGGTTCATATTCAAACATTAGCTACGGGATCTGCATTTTATAAACGCGTGTTTTTACGATGTGAGAAAACGGAGAGTTTAGTTTCATTGGCTCGATTTTCGAAAGAAAAATTCGTCGATGATAAAGAAGATATTAACAAATGGGTAGATGAATATGATCCTCATATTTCATTAGTCTATGGTGATGAAAAAGATTGTAGTAATCAAGAATTTCTTAAACGAATCGATGCATCGCCATTTATCGATCAAACTTGGCAAGGTGGACGAATTCTACTTGTTGATACAAGCCGAGAATTATCTCAATGGAAAACTGTTTTAGACTTTTCGATTTCATAAAAAAAAAACATCAAAATTCAATGAGATTTCGTCACGTGTGACTTTTTATTTCATTTCAGAATAAATATAAAAAATAAAAAAACTTAATAAAATAGAAAAAATCGATGCTTTATGATTGATCGCATGAGAACAGTAACTTCGATTTATATATCGACCACATGAGGCCCAATAAGTTGAACTACAAGTCGATTTACACGACATAGTAGTACATTGACCAACAGAAACTGTTCCCATTGAATGTAGTGATCCTGTACTTGTCGATGAACAATAACAATTACATCGAATTACTGAACTGTAATACGTACATGAAGTACCACAGCAACCATATGTATTCGAATTAGTACACAAAGCATACATTGAATTACAGATTATCGCACAGCTACCTGCTGATGAACAACTAGTTGAGGTATTGTAAGCATTACTACCGCAATAACATGAGCATGTTTGAGCAGATATTGAACTAATCATTACGAGACCAAAAATGAAACACATACGAATAATAAGTTGCATTTTTTTGTTATAGTTTTAAAATAAAATAAAATTTTAACTGACTGGCTGACAGAGCCTTTTATAGGACATCGAAAATTTTCGCAGTGAAGTTTAACAACTGCAACACTTTTTTGCATTTGCGTCATCAATAATCAAATGTGACGTAAATAAAGAGGGAGTGTGCGATTTCTCTGACGTGGTTTTTTTCGTTCGCGCAGACAGGCGAGTGTACTTGTACCATACACAACCCACTTATTATTATTCCATGGAAAATAATCGATAATAAACACGAAATAAAGCTCTTGGAACTGTTGAAGGATTTTCAATAATTACAGTGATATGTTCAAGTGAATCTACTATCAAGTATTGATTATACTTCGTTTTATACACAAAATATCAAAGAATTTTCCTTAGGAACAATAAATTCTATTGAAATCTTAACACATATAACGACAAGTAACGTTCATCGAGAGTCGATTCATTTGACTCTCGACTGAATGTATTAGTATAAGAACATGGAAAAGTTAGAATGACAAAACTCTGCTTAATGTAACACCCTCACCCTCAACACCCTCAAATATTGTTGTAGACATAAATTTCTTCTTCATTTTGAAACAAGCCCCGTCATTTTTGGTGCTACCGTATGTGATGGAATATGAGAGTGTTGGTGTATTACCTACACCCTCAATCGACGAAAGTGGCTTTTTAACATTGATTCCGAACTTCTTTGTTTTCTAATATTTAATCCACCCTTTAATCATTCTAAGCAGTCCTTTTTTTTAAGTCTAATGATTTTTTATGTATTTTTTTCCAAGTCATTTTATTCTAAGATACAAAGAAATCATATCAGTAAAAAAAGTTTTTTTTAAGACAATCAGTTGAGAAATTTTGCATGATTTGATTGATCTGACAGTTACAAACAACTATACATGAAAATTGTTGCCTAAAATAATCCATCAAGAACTCGATCAATCGAATCTTCATCTTGATCGGCTGATAACTGATCAAAATACCATTAACTAATTGTTGATCATTATAAATTGATGACAATTCTGTATATGCATCGTTGACAGTAACTAAATCGGAATAAAACGAAGAAGTATTTTGAGTATGAATATATATTTTCTTACCATCCTTGAGCCATTCGAATATTTGTGCATCTTTATTTATGCTTTCTATGTTATACTCGGTGGCGTGATTCTGCAGAATCATATCTGCTATCAAGGAATGTTTTCTGTTGCTCAATATCGTGCAATAAGATATCTCGAATTGTTTCCTTTATGAACAAGATTTGTCGATTGTTAAATAGTCCAATTGATAATTGTTTTCAATCTTGTTTTAATGATACGATGATGATTGCCCAGGGCGATCAATACGGTCGCCATGACGATACAAAAAGATAGTGTATACGTTCAAAACCGATCGAATACACTCATATCCGATCGTTTACGCACGGTCCAATACGAAGAGTATATATATATGTCCGACTATTATTTCTTTAAAAAAAGAAAAGGTAATTACTATTTTTAATGAAAGTTTTTTTTATTTACTCGTATCGTTTAATTCTGTCATTGTTTTGTTTGTTTGATTGATTGATCGATCGATTTAAATGTGTACCACAAGATTTAAGGATTTGAAAATTTCTTTTTTTTCTTATTATTCAATTGAAATAATAAGAAAACTATCTTGATTAGAAAATGTTCTATTTGTGGAATAAATTGATTTATAAAGATTTAACAAAACTCAAGTCGAATCAAGTGATTTAATTTAAAAAATCGAACGATTGAATAAATAAAGATGAAATAGATATTGATATTTTACAATGAGATGAAAATGACTAAGATTCGACATTTAATGAATCCTGTTCAATTCTATTTTCATGTAAATCTTGTTTTTTTTTATCTCGATTGAGTGATCAGAATGATTTGAAACTCAATTGATAAACAGTATCAACAGACAAATTGTATGTACGAATGCTAATCATATAGGTAAATTACAGACAAGTAGCTAACCATTGATTGGATATGATGAAAACCAATGAAAAAGTTTGACTCATTCGACAGAAGAAAAAAGAGGAGAAAAGGAATTGACTGCTTTTGTGCCTCGTTTTGCTGTATCATCAATTTTGTTTTTCTTGTGTGAAGATAAAGCAAACATGCAATCGGCTGTGGAAAAACTTCGTAAATATCGTGACGAAAATCATCGTTCACATGATGAAATCGTTGATCTTTGGACAGAGAACTTATCTCGTCGAAATTTATCATCATTAGGCGATGAGAAATGGTTAATTCTTGAACAAGTTTTTAAATCAGCTTTACATTGTTCCAAACAATCAATTGCTCGTCAATGTTTCGAACAATTAGAAAAACAATTTAAAGAAACAAGTTGCCGTGTAAAAACATTAGACGCCATGTATTTCGAATCCATCGGCGTATTTGAAGAAGCTGAAAAGATCTATTCGACTTTATTAGAAGGCAATGAAACAGATGCAATTGTACGAAAACGACAAATTAGTCTTCTCAAAGAACAAAATAAAACACGTGAAGCAATTAGCGAATTAAACACCTATTTAGAACTCTATCAAGCCGATCAAGAAGCTTGGGGTGAATTATGTGAACTTTATCTGGGCGAACACGAATATGTTAAAGCTGCATTTTGTGCTGAAGAACTTCTTTTAATCAATCCACACAATCATTTAAATCACGAACGTTATGCATCAATTCGTTATTCTCAAGGAGATTATGAAAAAGCTCGAACGTATTATTTTAGTACATTAAAAATCAATCCAGCAAACATTCGTGCTTTATACGGCATTATTCTTACATCTACAAATCTTTCGTTGAAATCTTCATCAGGCAATAGTTCGAAAACATCGAACGCAAATGAAATCAATCAATCGTATCTCGAACAAATTCAATGGGCACGAGATCAAATCTTACAGAAATATCGAGAATCAAGTTCGGATCTTCTTCCAATTGTTGAAATAGCTCTTCAAAGTTTAACTTCATAGGCAAAACAGAAAGAAAAAGAAAGAAAAAAAAATTAGTCTCGTTATTGTTTGATGTTGTTCTTGTTGAATAAAGTAGACAAAAAAAAAGGCAAAACAATCTCGTTTTAGATGTTCATATATGGATCTACAAAATAAATATCAAATATTAGCAACTGAATTTTCTAAAGTTCGAGGTCAAGTCACCGTTCTGAAAAAGGCGGTGATCGATGAACAAAGTAAAACTCAACAATTACAAGTAAATCAATGAGTTTCTTCGTTTTGTTTTGGTGTTTTAATTCAAAATTTTTTGATTTCAAAAGGAAACTGTGAATCAAAAAGATCAAAATTTAAGACGAAATGCTCAAGAAATTGAAACATTGTCGTTTCTTAATACGCAACTCAAGTCTCGTTTAGAAATTCTTCAACAAGAACTCAACGAATTCGAAGCGAATTCAAAATCAAAGAAATCCAACAGTAACAAACCATCAAATTTACATACATTCAATGACAATGTTCTCGCTCAAGAACTCGAACTTAAAATTCAACAATATGAAAATATTCAACGTCGAGTAAAACCGATTTTCGAACAAAAAACAAAACTTCATTTCTCGCGGATTTTTGCGTCTCGTAGGTTTACGATTTAGAACGGCAGATCAATGAAAATGAACACGAACGTGTGTCGACACGTTCGACTATCGAACAACTACAAAATCAAATGAGCGAAATGCAAGAAAATCATCAGAAAACTCGAGATGAATACGAGCGAATCCTAAAACAATTTAAACAAGAAAATCAACTACTCAATCAGCAAGTTAAACAGCATCTAACCGAGCAACAATCGACACCAACTCAAAATCCAACGAGAAAATCGTTCGTTGAAATTCGAATTCAAAAACTCTTCATTTCTTTGTGTTTTTCCCCTTTTTCTAAGATCAACATCGCGATCAGCGAGCGAATCGAATCAACCGGAATTATTTTTATATAAACATTTAGTTGCATGGCGAGATGCTTTTACGGAATTAACGATTTATATTGAAGAACGATTGAAAAATAATAATCGATCGTTAGAAAATAACGAAAAAGTAGATCGTTGTGTGTTTTGTTTAAAATGTCAATTAAGGGAAAATTCTAGATGAGTCAAATTGTCAAAGCTTTTCAACAACATGCCGAAAACTTTCTCGCGGAATTGAAAATTCGTCTGTTCGACGGAAAAAATCAAGGAAATTCAACGGATTTCGCTGAATTATTCAGCATGTTTGTTTCATCGTGTGAAAAAGTTCTTGTTTTCGCAATAAAAAGGTATTGATTTGCGAATTTTCAATCGAATTCTCTCATTTCAATTGCAACTAGTGTTTGTGACGAACCGAAACCGAGCTCGATTTCCGACAATCAAGAGAAAATCTATTCGAAAATCTCGGAACTCAATCAAATTCTTCATCAATCATTCGAAAAATGGGCACAAAATCTATCAAATCTTCGTCTTTTATCTTCTCGAATCATTCAACTCACGGCAACATCCGATGAAATCGATTCAGTTATTTCACAAATTCTCTCCGCTTTTCAAAACGGTGCAATTATTCATTGTGGTTCGTTGATTTTCTTTGCGAATATAAAATTTGAATTCTTCTGTTCAATGAAAAGATCTCGACAAAAATTATAACGATAAACTATGTTTGGAATATGAATTGAATTTGTCTCCTGTTCATTTGACAACAACCGACGAATGTATTCTCGCTGCATTGAGAAAACTATCGAGTCTTGAACAACAAGTTCGATGATTTCACTGAGAAAGACAATTTTTCAGTGTTTTTCTTCGTTTAGATCGCGCAGTTAATTCGAGAGAATCAAATCTATTTATTCGAATATCAAATTCGACAAAAAGATATCGCAGAAAACGAACAAGAAGTGCTCGTTCTACCGGAAGAAGATACACATCAGCAATTAATCGATGTGCATAAAAAACAAGTAGTTCGAACGAGTTTCTTCGTCAATTGAAAATCTCGATTTAATTTCAATTAGATTCTTTGTAACGCAGAAACAATCGGAGTTTTAGAACAAGAAAAAGAACATTGGAGATTGGAATATCAATTATTGAAGATTAAATTCGAAAAAATGCGTGATGATCATTCGAAACAACTCGAGTTATTGAAAGATCGATCGAATTCCACCGAAATTCCTTCGCAAACATCAACAATCAATAATGTAAACTCGAAAGTTCTTCGTTTTTTTTTTGATATTTAAAAGTCATTTTTAGACAACAATTGCTGATAACCGACAAGAAAGAACAAGTTCGGACCCACCGAGTGAAAGAGAAACATTGATCAAACAATATTATTCGCAGAAAATCGTTGATTTAGAAACGAAATTACAATTAGCGAATGGCAAAGGAATCGCTTTCTATAACGAAGTAAAACAAAAACGATATTTCTTTTCAAAAAACAAATCGATCAATCATAGTTAGCAAATATTCATCAACGTTTAAAACATTCGAAAGATCAAGAAATCAAATGTCGTTCGGAAATCGATCAAGCTCAGCAAGAATTAAATCAAATGAGAGTCAGTTTATTCATTGAAAATATTTGTTTTCGAACGAAAACTTTCTTTAGGATGAACTGGCAACAACAACTAAGAGTTACGAAGAACAAATCGCCATGATGTCCGAACATTTAGCATCGATGAACGAACAAATCACGTCGCAGAATGATAAAATCGATAAATTAAATCAACAATTGCATTTCAATTCCAAAGTAAAACCAATCGATTTGTTGCGTTTTTCTTTTTGCTCAAGTTTTTTTCGATTTAGGACGCGAAAAAAGGAAGAAAATAATCGACACTAGTCACTTTTCCTAGATTGATTTGTACACATTTATTTGATTCTTTTCTTTTTTCTTTTTGTTCTACAAACAAAATACATTCGGAGAATTTCAATTTTTCGTTTTAAAAATAAATTCAATTGACCTGCAAATGTCTTTTTTTGTGTTGTTTTATTTATCAATCTACAAAGCACACAATTCACCGAAAACTACGTAATTGTATCACGAACAAAACGAATGAAAAAGATTATCTGTTCTTCGGTTCATCGAGATCGAAACTAATTGAATTCGGTATTGGTCTTGGCGACCAAGATTTCTGCTCTTGAAGAGCCCGTTGGATAAATTGAAATCGTTGATTGAACGATCGATAGCGTTTGAGGAAATAAGTTTCCAACCATTCGATTGCAACTTGTTCGGGAAAGATTTCATTCATTGATTTTTGAAAATTGTCAATGAACGATTGAAGAGCATTCATTGCAGGTTTTAAACGATCGAGACATTCTTCACCTCGTTTTATATGAATATAATTAAATTTCACATGAAGATCAGTTACATATTTATTTACAAATGATTCAGCTTGATCAACTTGATTCCAAACTGAGAGAAGACTTATCATAGATTCATAGACTCCAGCACCTGGAAATTGACATCTGAAAACAAACGAAGGTTGAATAGAAATTAAATCGAGTTCGATTGATTGTGAAAACTGACCTTGGCAAAGATTTAGTTGTATGTTCTTGAATATTTAAATGAAGATTCGATGAACATTGAAGTTCTTTTTGAACATATTCTTGCAATGCTTTATTTTGAAAAAGATTCGATCTCGGTTGGCTTCGAAATGGTTCTTTCCAAGCAATTAACGAAAAAGCCAACGATGGAATCGAATAAGGCAACAATTCACACAAAGACAGAAAATGATCGTAACGTGACCAACCCGTGATAATCATTCCATCGAAATTCTTCCATTTCGTTGGAATATAAGAATTCAATTGATTTATCCAAGAAACTTGATCTGAAAACAAAGATCCAGCAAACGTTAAAAAGAAAAAAAAAAGATTGATTTTTACTTTCGTAATAATGTTTAACATCGCTAATCGTAGCGATTTCGTGTGTTGCACCTTTGAAAGCCGTTGCTCCCCATAGACTTTTATATCGTCCGAACATTTCAGCTTGAGATTGCGATGCAAAACCTTCGACACTCATGTCTTCTCTGTACGACCAAAGAACAGGAACAACATTCGCAAATAATTTATATTTTATAACTAAATCCATATTTAGATTTTGCAGAACATCATGCCAAATCAATAAGGTTAAATTTGGTCGTTTCGAACGAATATAATCTACGATTAATCCAAGATGATATGCAAATAGATCGTATTGACTTTGAATTCCAGTTCGACTTTTCAATTGTTCACAAGCTGGATTTGTTAGGAAATAGTAAACCTCATCATGGCCAATATGAAATAATCGCATATCCGGATGTAAATTCAAATATTGATCAATCATCGAATATAAAACTGTATAAGTTCGATTAATACAAGGCGTGATTACTTGTGGATACTTCGGATTTTCACGAAGATCACTAAATTCTTCGACTTTTAATAAAAATTCTAAATGTCCATAAGTTTGTAACAATGGCATAACATCTAAATTATTATCTTTCGCAAGTTTATTGATTTGTTCGATGTCTTCTTTTGAATAAGCTTGTTTATGTTTAATTGAACTAACGATACCATCGAATGGAAACATATCTTCATATTCCATGCAGACTCCTACTGCTCCCCATTTGCTTATCAAAGGAAAGAGCTTCTCGAAATACGAGACTTTCGGTGCAGCGCCTTTCAAATCGAAATGAACGTAGAGTGAAATAGGTCTGTTCGCTATTTTAGTTATGTCTTTCGATTGAGACAGATTCTCTTGTAATAAATGACGGGATTCGATGACCGATACTTGTTCGATTGGTTTCACATTTGAATCAATTAAATTCTATCGAACAAAAAACAACAACAAACAAAAGTAATGAGAATTTAATTTGAATTGTTTTTCTTTTCATACTCGACGTTCTGCAAAATGAGAATGATGATCGTGATCATGTTGAAATAAACGACTTCCGGCAGGAACAAATCGCTGTTGTCTGTCGTTTTTAACTGAATATTTAGCTAGACTATGCAAAGAAACTGCAATAACAGACACAAGAATAACAGTTAACAAAATTCGAGATATGTAAGTAGCAAATCGACGACATGGAACCATAATATCTACAAATAATAATTAGACTAATAAATAAAATATCAAAATTGTACTTTATTTAAAGTAAAATGCGCATTTAAGTAACTATTCGATTTCTTGAAATAAAAAAAATCAGCATTATGCTCGCGTTCGAAAGCTGAAACCGAATTTTTCTTTTTTTTCCTCCTCGTTCTGTCTACGTGTTCTGTTTTGACCCGATATAACAAAACTGTTAAAACCAACAGTCTGTATTTCGACTAAAACACGAAAAGAAACCAAACCTAAATCAATGAATACATTCAGTCATTAGTCTGAAGAATATCGTTAGAAAACTGTATAAATATATAAGGTTTACATCGACAAATAAACGAGCAAATGTCGCATTTACAAGTCGATGCTGAATTTTTTTTTCTCTCTCTCTTCTCACCTTTCACGACGAGGTAGCAACGAGTTTGTGTGTATTGTTTGCGATCGAGTCGATTGAATTTTAATAAGTTCTCTTTCTCGTTCTTTTTTTTCTTCTTCTATCGCTCGTTTTTATATATCTGAACAAAAAGAAAGAGAATAAACAGAGAACTTTTCATGTCATGTAACATTTATGCTTCTTTTTTAAAACATTCACTGCCCGATAGTAAATTTGAACATTTCTATTCTCTCTCGCTCTCTCTCTTCATCTTCAAACGTCTGACACCGTCTCATAGGATACGCAAAGATAAGACAAATAGTGTCGACTCGAGTGCACCATATATTTATTACTGATCGTGTATCGAAACATAAGTCAAATGTATCGTTTTTGGTTCTGTTTCGAATATATTAATAAACGATGAATGATCGACTTTTTTTCTTTCTGTCCTGGCAACTGCTGTTCTGATGAATAGATTGATATTCTTGAATGCAAATTGTACCAAGCAACATGTCAGCATTAGTCAATATAATCAGACGATTGTGTTTCTATTTATTTAAAATTAAAAAAAAAACTGAAAGAAAAACATTCATCTATTGAATTCATTTTGTACATATCAAACAAAGTCTAAATACACGTGCGTAATCGAAATAACTCTTGTCATGACTCAATTATGATTTATAGCGATGACATAATATCAAAATTTCTTCTTTTAACGATGGAAAGAGAGAAAAAAATCCTGATTGCTGTTACATTCTGTTCTTTTTCTTTGATTGTTATGCTAGTGCGATGTGTTTGTAACGACAACTATAGTGCCATAAAATATTCAAGCGATTGAGTTCTGTCGAATAGGAAAATATTGAGGAGGAAGAAGAAGTCGACGAGACGACGACCGAGAAGAAGAGAAGAACTTCATATTGATGCGAGAGAGGATTGTGGGAAAAAGTACCCGCTTCATGGTGGAATATTATTCACTTCTTCTTTTATTTTCTAGAATAAAGATGAACCATTTAATATCCATTTTCCTCAGTTTTTCCTCAATAATTTTCTTCGCATCGGCCAATGAACAATTAAATATTCTTATGCCCGATGCAGTTGCTAATCATGTGCGCATTTTATATTGATTTCTGTCATTTGATATCGGCGTTTTTTTTTTGCTTCTCGTTTAGGTCGACGATTATTTATGCACGACATTCAAAATGGACTCGGAAAAACCGACATATATAAGTCTGTTTTATCAATGAGACTATTAAATTTTAAATAACATTTTTCTTGCTAAATTTAGCGGCTTTTAATCCGTCGGCGTCATCAAAAGATGCGCATCACATTCTACTCTTTGGATGCGAACGACCGGGAAGTCATGACAAAATCTGGTAAAATCGGCATCGTTTAATTAGATGAAATTAATTTGTTCGTTTTCGTTTTTTTTCTTTAAAAGGAATTGTGGTGAAATGAATAATGGCGGTGATAGTTCCGATTCCGACTACGAA
>ERZ781398.803-NODE-803-length-32857-cov-4.514298_pt1 | contig 32857 bp, 31 predicted proteins | sample MGYA00433077_ERZ781398 | MGnify/ENA primary metagenome ERZ781398 (study PRJEB29847, sample SAMN06458254) | wastewater metagenome | isolation source: Wastewater bioreactor | place: South Africa: Cape Town | study: EMG produced TPA metagenomics assembly of the... | reverse complement strand
TGCGAATGGAAATTCGAGGAGATTTTTTTGAAAAATGTTTTTGTTTTTCGGTACCTTCGTTTAGCGGGTTCGGGTGTTGTTATTGCTGGAGCCGTGGTTTTTCGTTTGCGTGAGCTTGTTCTTGTTTGTTTGCCATCGATGGGCGCGTCGATGTCTTCGTAGACGTCTGCAGGTTTGGTTTCGGTAGTGCCGATTGGTTGTTGACGGAGACTAGAAGTTGGTTTTTTCGGAGATGCTCGAGTTGGTTTCGGTTGTTTGTCTAAAACATCTAAATCGACGTATTCGTCGGTATAAGGAAACGAACGATTTCGTCCGGATGACGCTCGTTCTTTGAGACGAGCTAAAAAAATCGAAAAGAAAAACTTAGCGAATGAGTTTTCAACCGAAATCTCTCGAATTACCGGACACTCGAACGTTCGATTCCGGTGTTGGCTTTTCTTGTTGGACTTTTTTCGGTGATTCTTCGGTTTCTGTTGTAACGGTTTCATCTAATGTCGTATCCGGTTGTTCGACTTTGGCAACGGGAGCAGCTTGCCGACGCGTACCGTGGATACGTGTGCTCACAACATGAGGCCGAGCTGCTGCTGCGCGACGACCTCGAGCTCGAGGAACATTCTTCCGAGCAACTCCTCGGCCTGAACTTGCGGCAGTTGGTTCCTCAGCATCCTATTTACATAAAAATCAAGTAAATTTCCATTGAAAATTTTTACCATTGTCGTCGGTTCGACATCGGCTGGCACCGGCGCTGTTTCTTGGTCCATTTCCGTGTTCTCCTCGGCTGGTTTTTCGTCGATGACCATCGATGGAGATTCTAAATTGAATTTCTACGTTCGAAAGTCTTTGAAAATATTCGTGTCTCACCATTTGTCTGCTCGGTATCCATTTGTTCTTCGACTTCAGCAGACTTCACTGCGTCTGCTGTGGACGAAGATGATTCACTGGGCCCATTTTCCTGTTGAAATGAACAAACAACATCTCCGAATTTGATCTCATCGCCGAAATTCAATGCGTAGCAAACATTGGGTTGAATCGGAACCTTGAAAATAGTTCGAAATCGATCAAAGAATTCGATGGATTCGATTGTTTTACTTTGTTATGAAATGTTTTGTTACTACTTTCGAGATCAGTAAGAAAACATTGACCATTGGTAAAACTTATCTTCGCATGTTGTTTCGAAAGAGACTAAAAATCAAATGTCAAATTCGATTTTTGTTTGTTTTAGAGTTTATTCTACCGGAGAGAAGATAATTATATCCGCTGGACTTGATCGACCGATCACAACGTCATCTAAGACAGTTGATTAAAAACTTCTTTTTTTTTTGGAAGAAAAACTCAAACATACTGTTGATTTGAAATGCAGTAGGCTCAATGCCGCTTAGAACTTGTAACGATGCTTTCTTTAAGTAAACAATTGAGTTGAAATTTTAGTTTATGTAAACAAAACAAAATGAACATACAATTGAATTTGGTTCTGTTAAACTTTGATCTGTGGAGATGATCTCTGTTTGATCTAAATCTGTCATTTTATATCAATCTGAAAGAGGATAAAGAACAACAAATCGTATCATTCATTCATGAAAGTAGTAGTAGTTCATTTTCTTTGTCTACAGCTCGAGCAACGCGGCGACATCTATCGGTTATTCTTATTTGTAAATTAGGAGCGAGCAAAACTTGAAAATTTTCTACAAATTTCCGCTTTTTTTCTTCATGAAAAATTATTTTTCGTTTGGATTTATTTAAAAAATGAGTACTTTAGCGCAATCTATCGAAACTGTAAGTGAAGAAAAAACTGTCTAGTATTAAATAGAAGCTATTTTTATCGACTTAAAAATAGTTCGAATCCCAATTTGGCTGCAAATCGATAGATCGATAGATGGTTGTCAACAATAGTGTGTACATGAATGAACGATCCAATTGAGACTAGGCGATTGCTAATTAATTCACAAATTGACATCGATGAATGTATAGATTGTTTGTTTGTTGGGGCGAGAGTGAGAACAATTTGATTCACCAAATATGTGTCGAACCAAACTGGAAAAGGTTTGGTTTACGTTGCTGAACGTCTTTTCGGTTCGATGGCTGCATCGAAAACGAAAGTGAACAGGGTGTGATAACCGATGAATTTTCATTCGACGATATCGACGAATCGAATGTTCGGATGATTCATCGATGTTTTTTTTTCTTCTTTTTTATTAATAAAAAAAACAATTGTAAAAAAAATGAAATTAATTTCGAATTTTCTTGCGAATAAAATCGGTTTGTAAATATCCTCAAATTCAACAATCGATCCGATTGGTTGAAGAACGAGAAAAGAAAAAAAATCTTTTTCCTCATCGTCAACAACAAACCTTTTTTTTATTCGATGTTTGTTGTTTTCTTTTCTCCGTCTAAGAAAAAAAAAACACACGCATCGATCTTGCACTTGAATGTCAATTCATGTCAATACACGGACTCGCTTTTCTAGATTATGCTGAAAAGATTTGTTCAGTTGCCAAAATATGAAACGTAAACGAAATGAAACAGCAGTGGGATCAAATAAGATTGCTTGTCTACAAAACGGATCAAACGTTGAAGTTCAACTTGACGATGGCAAATGGTTCGATTTGACGTTCGAAAATCTCGTTTATTGATTTGTTTTCATAGGCATTCGGGAGTGATTGTTCAATGTCAACCGAGAAAATATCTTGTTCAAGTTGATCAACAACAGTATTGGATTGAATCGGATCTTATTCGACCGGATCAAGTAGATTCGATTGGTTTTTAGTGAGAAAATGCGTTTGTTTTGTTGAAAATTTAGAAACGAAACGTGAAATTCGAGTATCGGCCCGGTCAATTTCTTCGAAATGAATCGAAATCATCGGCGAATAAACTCGTGTTTACAGATGAAAAACTTTCCTCAACGCCTGCTGATACTTCCAATGGTAGGATTTCACTGTTTTTCTGCTTCGATCGACTGTTTTCCGTTGAATAGATTTGAAAAAGAAACAAAAGAAATCGCCTTTTGTTTGGAAACCAACTCCAATTTCAACAATTCAGAGTAAATTCACTCTCAAACACTCGAAAAATCATCGTGTTTTTTTTTGTTTTTTACAGCTCGTCGCTCGTCGAAAGTCAATCAAACGTCCGAAGAAAACCAACCAGCTCTTTCGAACAGTAAGAATTTCAACGTTCATCACTCGATTCTCATCGATTTTCTAGGTGAAAAACCGCCGTCATCCGATCAAACTCCATCGGAAGTTCTCATTTTCCGGCCAGTTATTCGCTTCGTCGAATCGACTTCGAACAACAATCACAATTCCACTTCTCCCAAACGTAAATTTCTCATTTTCCTCTCGAAAACTTCAACTATTTTGCTTCTACTCAGGTCATTGTTCGACCGACGATGAAAATCTCGCTCTGTATCACATAAACGCTTCGACGGACAGTCGTTCCTCGTCGACGACGAGCACGGAAAATCCCTTTCCGATCGAACAGCAAATCAAAACCGAGTCGAAATCATCGTGTTTTCTCGAGACTCCGCCTCCGTCGCTGCCCGACATTCATTTAACTCAAGAATCCGACTCGACTTTCGACAAACCGAATCAACAATTAAAATCCAAACGAAAACAAGACCGTCCGCAGCGGAAATCCACGCCGATGAAACCCTCGGGTTACCTCTCCGATGAGTACGGCGAGCCGGACAACGATCGACTTCTGTCCGACGACGAGCTGGAAAAGTATTTTCGCGAGCTCAACGAACCTGTCGAACGTCAATCGTCGACGAACGGACTGTTTGCTCAGCAGCTGTTCACTTATCTTCACAAGAATCCAATGAATTTCGATAAACTCGAACGATTTCGTTTGGAAAACTACGAAACGAGGAACTCTCGTTTGAGTTTAATCTCGAAGATTCTCGAGAAAATCTTCGGTTTATTCCATCAGAAGACTCTCGACGAGCTTCCGATCGAGATTCCCGAGGAAATTCAAACGCACATTCAACTCGGACTCAATCGAATCACCAACGTCAACGTCATTCGAAAGAAAATCTCCAGCAAAACCAAACGTTTACAGAACTTAAAAATGAACAAAAAACGTTCATCACTCAGCCATTCATCGAATGATCAACAATTCCTCCTCTCGCCCGCGAGTCCGCTGACGCCCAACGAAGATCTCCTTTCTCCCAACACGAATCTGACGCAAACCGGTGGCGCTATCGAACAACTTCCCGTTCTGCCCAAAGAACGAGACCTCTACGAGATCATCAGCTGTCTCTGCCATTGTCAAATCGACAATGGATTCATGATTCAAGTAAATCTCTCGAATTTCTCCTCACCCTCAACACCCCGCTTTTCGTTTAGTGTGAAACCTGTTTCTGTTGGTCACACTGCGAGTGTGTCGGTGTGACGGCGAATTGCATTCCAGCGTTTTTCAAATGTTCAGTCTGCACGAGTGCCGAAGGTAAATTTGTCATTTTCGAGCAATTTGAAAGCGAAAATCGAAGGATTTTTAGCGGAACGAACGCCGCAGTGGACGCTGACGTCGATATTCGACGACGAAACCACCGGGTTGTTTCTCACGAACGCGAATAATCCCGAGAAAGTCGCGTTGTTATTGTCCTACGCGAAACGACTGTGGAATTTGCGCGAGCAAATGATCGAGCTGAAGCTTCGATCGACGCCCACGCTGAGATCTTTGCAAAACGCGTTAAGGTGTGATGATTTAACTGAATTATACGAATATGCGAACATTCAGTCAGATCAATTGGCGAATCAGATCGAAGAGCGAAGAGAAAACCGAACGTTTTACGAAACTGTCGCGAATACGATCGATGGACTCGTGGATTCAGTTTGTTCGTCATTATCGAGTAAAATTTTGCTTCGAAAATCTTTTTTGTTGAAAATGAATTTGAATTTCAAGGCTCGTCGTGTTTGTCAATTGAGTTAACCGATTCGAATCCATCGAAATCGACCGGTTTCAACGATGAAATCGATGTGCTAATCTCTCATTTATGTGATGACGATCAAACGAGACAAGTCCGTCGGACGATTCAAAATCGTTACGATCGACTTATGTCGACGATCGACAACAAAATCCAATCGATTCTCCTCGAACATCAAAGTAAATTTCGGCAAAAATTCGCTTGCCAAACTCATTTCGAACCGATTTCAGATCTTCAAACTCAACTTGCATTCGAATTCGGTATAATACCGACGGATTTGTCCGACGAATATCTTTCCTACGATACCTACGAATCAGCATTACGAACCGCTATCGATCGACTCAAATCTTAGAGAAGAAAAAAAGCAGCCAACCAACGCGCCTAACCAATGTCATGTCTCTGCAGGGTGACGGATGCAAATAGTAATTTGTGTCTGCGTGTGTCATGTCTATATATAAATATATATATATTATGGTTTTTGTACATATTATATTTCACATCTAGGATTATTTTTTGTTTGTAGTGTGAGTGTTTTCTTCTCTCTTCTCTTGTTCTTATTGTGCTCGGTGTCGTTGAAGATTTTTCTTTTGTTTTATTCTCCTACATATTCGTTCTGCTTCTTCTTCTTCTTCTTCTTTTTTGATGTTCAAACAAAAAATTCTTGTGTGTGTGTATGCGTGTTCGTTCTCTCTCTTCTTTTTTTTCTCTTTCTGTTTATTATTCTCACCTATATATACATAAAAAAAAAGAAAACGCGAAAAAACAAATCATCAACCCAGCTGAATATATATATTTCTATATATATCGTCTGTTTGTGTATACAAATAAGAGAAAACAAGCATTTTTTAGATAAATAAAAGATATACGGCCATATGATTGCAAACGAAGGCGTAAATTCTGAAAGAGAAAAAGCGAATTTATTATGTTTGATAAAGTGAGTTGGTGTTGTTGTTGATGAATTGATTGTTTTTGCTTTGGATTAGATTGACTTTGAAGACATTGATCGATCAATCGTCGTCGCCAACGGCCCCGACGGTTCTCGACGATAGAAATACGGATGTGACGAATTTTATCTTGACACTCGAACGAGTTCTCAATTTTCGAATGAAAAGTAATCAAATCAGAAAAACTATCGAAAGAAAATGCTTTTCGTTTTGCTTCTGTCAATAGCGAATTGGCTGTCGGAACGGAGGTTTTTCTGGGATTTTATCCGGCCGGCATGCATCGGCTCAGCACGGCAAAATTGTTCGTATTGAAAATTTGCAAAAAAAAAACACCAAATCACTTCTGCTTTTAATTTTTAGTCATCGAACGTGTCGAAGATGTTTCGAAAGCTCGAAGTCTCAAAGACAAAGTAAAGACATTTCTCAAGAAAATCCTGTAAAATCTGTCGGTCTTTCAGGGTCGAACTTGGGTTAAATTCGCACTGATGGAGAAAAAGCTCTCGGAATTGCTGAAACTCATCGTTTCCGATTGTAATCTCGTTCGAAAATACTACAACGACGATTCGATCTTAACATCGAATCAAGCATTTATCCTTTGCGATCAATTAGCCGGTCTGTCGGCACTGGATTTCAGTTTCTGCTTCAAACAAGACGAGCCCACAACCGCGCTCGAGACAGACGTTATCGATTTAACACCCTATTTGGCATATAAATCCAAACAGTAGGCCTTTCGAAAGAAGAAAAAAAACACTTCGATTGATTTTGTCCGGTTCGGTAGAGGAAAATGTTTTCAAGAACAGAATGCTGATGAAGAGAATAAAGAACCGAGTGTTACGTTGTCGTCGGTCAATGAATTGAAAATCTTTCATTCAAATGACAAAGAAATGATTCCGTTGGACAAATACAAACTCGAAGTTGAGCAACGAGTAAGAACAAAGTCGAAAAAGACGATTTGAGAGTTGTTGTTGTTGTTCGTAGAAATACTTCGAAGATCTTTTGAAACATCGTGAACAAGAATTACAACAAATCAAAACACGACTCGAAGCATTAAAAGCCGAAAAAGACAAGGAAGTTCGACTAATGGAAAACATCATCATCGAACTTCAACTCGAATTGTAATTTCAAATTCAAAAAAATTTGCAATTTCGACAAACTTTTTTCGTTTTTCAGACGAACTGCCCGAGAAGATGCTGAATTCAAACGTAAAAAATCTCAGCAAACTCCGTCGATAACACCTCCTCGAAGTCTCTTCAAGCAGTCCAATCGCAAAGTAAACTCGCCGACAACACCGACCAACGATCAAAATCGAACGTCTCTTATCGTCGATGACGACGACGACGACGATGACGACACACAAATGCGTCCTATCGATGCAACACTAATCACCACAGATAACCTCGATATTCAACTCTCACGTCGATCGAGTCATTCGACAACAACAACAAACACTGACGATGATCAATATGAACTTGCTCGACAAATAACAACGACTAATTCTCATTTAATCAAAGATATCAAACCAATATCAAGTCCGGAAATGGTCTCATCGGCAACATCTCTTTCGACTCCATCGTCAAGCGATGACGATGATGACGAACATTTACTTCCAACTCGAATCTACGAATCAGGTCGATTCGAGCCCGTTGAAATGACGGCTGAACAAGCCGATCTACTCGAAGAAGCTAGTAGTACAACTACATAAACAATCATTCTTATTCACTGTGTTTTTGCAAATATGTATCATATCGTAGTAATTTGTTCTTTTGTTTTTCTTCTCTTCTCACTGACTGATTGATGAGCAATAAATGAAAAATTTTCATTGCGTTCTTTCTTTTTTTTGTAATTACTTCTAACCATGTCAATAATGTGATATATATTATCGTTGTTCTTCAATATTTACTTGTGATTTTTTTCTTTTTGAATAATTTTTCTGTTTGGTTACAATATAAATCAATATCTGCTTTGCACAATTGGCAAATAAGCCTCATATCTCAGTTCCTCTTGGTTAATTGCAAACAATCGAACTGACAATGGCAATTCATCAAATCTTGTCTATCATTACCGTGAAATGAAGACACGGGATCAAAACTTAATCTCTATGCTTTGAAATTTGCTAACGAAAGATAAATAAACATGACGTAATCGATTCGTCGAGGAAATTAACATAGAAATCATAGAGATTTCTTTTCTTTTGTATTTCGATGTGAAAGTAATACAGATGAACAAGTTCAATACGAAGAAAGAAACTGATGACAATCGTCTTAATCATCAGATACAATACGAAACCATATCGAATTCGATTTTTTTTTCTCTTCTCTTCTTCTTCTTCTCCTTCATCGAACGAAGATTAGAACAGAAATCGAAGTGAACAGTCAACGAAATGAAGATATTTCATCGAAATCAATATCAATTAAATGAATTTGTTTGTCTCACGGTAAAATCGATGAACTGATGGCAACGAGAAAGAGAGAGAGAGAGTTTATTTTCTGTGCAGGAATCCGATCGTTTAATGAAGAAATTCAATAGTTTGGATACTCGACGGAATTCTTTCTGTTCTCAAGTTAATCTTCTAACAGAATTTCAAATTCGTTTGAGAATCTTAGAAAAACAACGTTATGAACTCGAAGAACAACTTCAACGACTTCAGGTGAACATCGAACAATCAAATGTCAATGAACAAGCCGATTGATTTTTCTTTTGCTTTGGTTATTATTTAGATAGAAAATGTCAAATATAAAACTTGTTTTCTCAGCGAAACTAATGATCAAAATTGTGCACTTAATGGACATATGATTCCGACGACAGTTGTTGGTAAAAGATGTTTGATGACGTAATAATCTATCGAGTTTTTCTTTGTATATAATCTATGGGATGCGTAGAATCGGGGTTCGTTTGTATCTGATCGATATCTTTAAACGCAAGGTCAAACAATCCGAGAACGAGCAAAAGAAACACAGAGAGGGAGAGAGAGAGATAGAAAAAAAAAACGCCAAGACGAAGAGTACTATTCTTCTTTTCCTCGTTTGTTTCCTTCTCGTATAAACTTATGCAGTTTTTTTGTTTTTATTCCGTGTTATTAAGCAATTAGTTTTCTCTAGTCAATTGATTTTCTTGATAAAACATAAAATGTCGTCTTTGATTGATCATGAATCGAATCGTCTATTTTCAATGTCTGCTACTTGTCCAACACCAGTCGTTTCTTCGACGAGATATTCGATTCAACAATCAAATCGTCGAGGTAAAACAACACGAACATGTTGATTAATCAGCTGATAAGAAAGAGCTATGCGTCTGTCTGCACTCAGCCAGTTTCTTTTTTTGTTTGATTGAAAGATTAGATTTTGTCTTGATCTATTTCGTAGAAAATGATATTGAAAGATTAAAACGACGAGTGGAATCCCTTGTGAAATCAAATGATGAGAAAGTAAACATTCGTCGTCTCCATTTATTTGTTGTTGTTTCATTGAGAAACTTATTTTTAAGGAGAAAAAAATCGAAGATTTACAAAATCAATTAGCTAAATACAATCGAACATTGTCAAGTCCTAAAATCGAGATAAAAGCAAAAGAACTTAATGGTGATTTATCGGATACAAATTCAATTCCATCAATGAGCGGTGAAAAAGACTCAGCAACACAAAATGAATTCAATACATCGTCAAATCCATTGAATAAACTTAAATTTGATGTTGTACATCGAGTAAGTCAATCGTTTTGTTTTTCCTCATTCGAAATCAACGAATTCTTCAAGGCATCAAGTGCTGAACCAATGTTATTTCGGCAATTGAGTCAGGTTAAAATCTCATTCAATTTCAAAATAAATCGATTTCGTTCGTTGTTTTTTCTTTACTTTCTTAGAGACCAGCTCCTCGATCAACGGGAACATTGAATTTTCATTGTAGATATTTTATTTTTAAACAAAAAAAACCGAAACGTACACAGATTCGAATTTAGATGATCAAAGTGGTTATATATCCGATGGAGCTGATCAACGCTATTCGATCTACAAAAGCAAATCTTCGAATGCGAACAGTCTGAAGAATCTGTTTGGCAAATTAATTCGAACGAATTCCGGACAAATTCGTGAGGATAATCAACGAACATTGAAAACAATCACGAACACCAATAAACTTCCGCCGAAAGCTCTCAAGTAAACAAATGTCTGATTGAGATTATTGATTTGTGATAAGAAAGCTTTTAGTCCATTGGAACGTACATTTGCTTGTTGGACAAGCGAACAAATTGTTAATTGGTTGTACGGCATTGGTCTCGAACAATACGCGAGCGAATGTCGAAAAGCATTTCAAAATGGTTGGCAATTGCTGAATGCAACACCGCAAGAACTAGATAAAGTAGTTCGAATCACGATTTTATTTTGTTTGGAAGACAATGAATTCTAGAAAATGGGAATCAGAAATCCTCTACATCGAAAGAAACTTCAGATCTGTCTCAATGGTTTGTCAACAAAGAAAATCGAAGGAGCAAATCTCGATACTTATTGGGTTTTAAGTAGATTATTATTATTATGATTTTCGTAATCATAATTCAAATAAATCTAAAAATTCTCTCTAGGATGGTTAGATGATATCGGTCTTCCACAATATAAACAATCATTTTCTGAGTCAAAGATCGATGGTCGATTACTCAATAACCTCAGTCTTGTCAGTAGAAAATATCTGTCTCGATCATTTTCATTGATTGTCTCGTTTAGGAAGATCTTTTCTATTTAAATATTACCAATGAACTCCATCATTTATGTCTCAAACGTTCAATCGAAGTTCTACGTTTGAATAATTTCAATTCCAGTTATATAAAACGACGTCCCGATAACAACGAGAACAATCAACTTACTGAAGTTACCTTTTGGTCGAATCATCGTGTTATGGATTGGCTACGATCGATTGATCTAGCGGAATACGCAGCTAATCTGCGTGGATCAGGTGTCTGTGGCGCTCTGATGGTAAACAACAACTCAACTCGATCCAAAAATGATAAATTTTGAATTTAGATTCGTGAATTACGTTTTAATGCTTCGACTTTAGCTGAGATTCTCTCGATACCAATGTCGAAAACTCTGTTGAGAAAACATTTAGCGATGCGTTTTCAAGAATTAATCGGCGATGATACGCAAACTCGAAAGAATATCTATGAAAAATCTCCTGATTATCAACCATTAGCATTGAATAGCAAAGTTAAAATGAGAAATAGTTTTTTTGCACATCGACGAACGCGTTCGTTTGATAACGAAGAATTAATCTGTCCAATGAACGAGAACCGATTCAAAGTCATTTGATCAAAGAAAATCACATTTTTTTGATAAAGAAAAAGTCTGTTTCTTTTTAGTTTGTTCTTTCTCACGATAGTCCAACGACGATTGTTTAGAATAGAAAACAAAAAACTCAAACATTTCCTCGACGTGTGTGTTTGTTCGTTTGTTTGAATAAATAGTTGGAAACAAAGGCTTTTTAATTAAAGAAAATTTGACAACTAAAATACGAAAGGATTAATAAGAAAATCGAATTGGAATGAAAAATCGCACGAGATTTGCCAAAAACTTTAAAATCCCATTGCTTTCGTAGAGCTTGCCGAGCGACTTGACATTCTCGTGCGTTCCAATTATCACCGCAAATAACCAAGAGTAATTCGTCGGGATCATCGATACATTCGTACTGAAATCCATTATCTCGAATCAATTTTTCCAATTGAATGATGCTCTTTTCGCCACATCGTTCTCTGCAGAAAAAGAAAACAAAATACGTAAAATAATTTCAATTTTCGAATGAATCCTTTGAAACTCACAAAACTGGATAATCAGGCGTATGCAACACTAAAACATTGACTTTTGTCACTGCATAAGTACCGTTACGTTGAAAATTTGGTAGTTCAAAAATAGCAAAATATGAATCATTGCTGTACGTCGGTCGACCATTGGGTCGACTTCCGTTTAAAATCACATAGACTTGTCCGGCAACAAGTTCAGCAAACTAAACAAACATTTTTCAAAAAATAATAGCAATTGCTTGGTCTACTTTTGTGGATGCTAAACCCCAAAATGCTACATCAGCCCATTTATTATCCTGACAACTTCCTGGACAGCTGACATAGTCAAAGCCTTCAGCTTGAGGATCATTCTCCTTTCCACACCATGTCAAACCATCGACCATGCCGGCTGCTAATGTATCTTCTAAAGTTACATAGTTAAAACCGCCCATCGCGTATTCATGTGTAACAGCGTACGTTCCACTCCAAAATATCCCCTTCGAATAGCAGATTCATTTGTTCAACAAACAAACAAAAAACGAATTCAAAATATTTTTTACTCGATCAACAATATGCACACCGCTGAGTGCATATTCAAAAAATGCCTCGTATGTACTCATATTCAGGTTACAATACGGTTTATAACCAACAGCTGATTCGAATAATTCGTAAAGTTCAGTACAATTTTTTGTTTGACTAAACAAAATTGAAATGAATTAATTAATTAACCAACAATAGGAGCTTACTTTTGGCTCGATATATAAGGATTTCGTTTAATAAATTGATAATCATAACATCGTCCAATCATGATGTCTTTTAGACCACAAGTGGTACCATTCGTTTTTACATATGTACCATTGCACGGATAGACGACAAGTGCTTTTGATGATACAGTCTGATCGATATCATTCTGATATTTCGATCCGAAACTCCGTGGTTCAAGTTGAATTTCACTTGATGTTGTTGATATTTGAATAAATAAAATTATAAGAATAAAAACTAACAACAAAAAAACCAGATATAATTCTGATTAGCAATTTGTTATTTTAATAAACATACGAGAATTCCAACGAACCGTTGAAAACATTTTGCATTCACACAAGTGTACTGACAGTCTGATCTTGTATTCAAAGCAACAAACAAAAAAATGAGGAGTCTGACAGAAGAAAGAGAACGGCAATTGAATATTTATCAGAACAGCTTTGACATTAAGTATATATACATATGCTATTCAAATCGATCAAAACGTTTATGTTTGAAAAGGTTTTGTGATTATAATAATCGTGTTTTTCTCTGAGATGAATCGATTGATTTGTATTTAATCTTTCACGTTCTTTTTGTAAATATCAGATGTAAATTATTTTCGTTCTGATCAATTGAGAAGCAGACATTCGATAACTATTTAATCAAAATAAAACTTCACGTGTTTTCAATCGTTAATCCTTTAATATAAAAGCAGAGAATGGATTACGATTTTGTACGAAATCTTTCTCTTTCTGAAGTTAATAACGCGAATAATATCGCACCGGGAGGTCTTGATCAATATTTATACAGTATATAAATAGAAAAACGAACTTCGAGTGCTAAATACAGATTCTGTATATCGTGTAGATGATTCATTTATATTTAATATTGTGATTGCTATTCTAAGATATTCTGCAGATGATTGAAACACATAGTCAAATGTTTTATTTCGTCTCGCTTCATGTGTCCTTGTTTTTATCAAAACAAACGTGGGCTATGCAGTAAAAACACACCTGTATGCATATATAAATTTATCGCTAATAGTCTGTGATTACTCTTTTTTTTCTTTGCAAAAAAACGATGTGTGTTAATGGGCGATTGATTTGCGTCGTTTGTTTGACTTTCATATTTTCTACAGGTTCGATCGTTTCACAAACAATTCCCTATGATACAGTTGTTTGTTTCGGTGATTCTACATCCGATACTGGCAACGTTTATAATTTAACTAATTCCAGTTGGCCACCAGCACCGTTCTATCAAGGACGATTCTCTAATGGACCTGTATGGATTGAAAAACTCGGCATACCAACTTTACTCAATTATGCATATGGTAGTGCGACAACTGATAATAATTTAGTACCTGGTACGACGGAATTCAATACGAGTGTACCTGGAATTCGTCAACAGATTGGTTTGTATAAGTCGAAAACTGATTTAACTGAAGTCAATTTCGATCGAACACTTTACGCTGTTTGGGCTAATGGAAATGATTATTATTTTAATATGTCTTTGAGTCCATCGACAGTTGTCAATAGTTTAATTAACGGAATTCAAGATTTGATTCAAATAGGTGCAAAGAAAATTTTAATTCTCACTCAAATTCCACTTCAAATATATCCAGCTGCACAATTACTAAATCTCAATGATTTTCTTAGTACTCTAACACTTTCGCATAATACGGATTTGTCAAATCAAATCGCCAATCTTCGCTCTCAAAATCCTCAAATTTCATTTTATCTTCATAATGTTTCTTTACTAATCACGAATATTCTCAACAATACATCTCGTTATGGCATCAATAGTACGCAAAATTGTTGGATTACAACGAATCATATAATTGTTCAATTATGTTCAACACCTGATACATATATGTTCATTGATGAATATCATTTTACCACTCGAATCCATCAGATGATAGCTGATGACGTGAAAAGTTCAATTCAAACATCACATGGATTGGTTTTAACAGCATTTTCAATCTATTTTTACATCATTTTAAATTTACAAATGTTTATTTCTTGATTTTTTTCATCAGATCACAACACAAACAAAATACATTTGATATTTATTCATCATCTTCTTCCTCCTCCTCCTCTTCCTCCTCTTCTTCTTCCTCTTCCTCTTCTTCTTCTTCCTCTTCTTCATCTGATTTCGCTCGTTTTCGTTTTCTGTCGTCTTCTTTCTCGGATTCTTCATCCGACGATGCAACTTTCCGATGTTTGGTCGCTGTTGAACTTTTCTGTCCACTAGATTTCTCCTTGCGAGCATCATCTCGGTCTTCTTCTTCGTCGTCTTCTTCTTCACTCGTAACTTCATCTCGATATCCACCTAAATCAAAAAACATACGTCTCTCTACAAATGAAATCGACAAATTTGACTTTTCTAACCTTGTAATTTTTTCTTTTTCGCGTGATTTTTAATCGCACTGATTGAAACTTGTTCGTTATCATCGTCTTCATCTTCGAGATAACTTGCTGACATATTTCGATCTTTGTACGCTGCCCGTTCACGTTGTCGGATTTGTTGATTTCGTCGACGTTCTTCGGCTCGCATACGTTGTTCTTCTCTCTATTCAAATGAAATTTAACAAAAAAAAAAGCAAAATGTGTTATTTTCAACTGAATATGAACACCAACCTTGATCATTTCGGCGCTATTACTAATTGTTGCATTGATATTCGAAAGAACACGAAGTTTAGGTGCTGGATTAGCTTTACTAGCGAATTTGATCTTCAAATGTGCTAATGAATCGTTTGAATGTTGACTAAAAACGAAACGATCGATGATTCAATTGAAATATTCGTTTTCATTTCATCATACCGAAATGCAAGTTTCGTTCGAAAGACAGCTTGAGCTTGCATACTCTTCTGATGTCGGACGAATAAATGATTGTGATCACTTTGAATATTCGCTTTCGAAACATCGAAGATCTCTTTTCCAACATGAAGAGATAAACTAATCGAAAGTAAAGATTCAATAATTTGTGTTTTTTTTCGCTCTCTGTTTAAATGAATACCTTCCATCTGACCAGCGAACTAGACGAGTGTTACTTTCTCGAACTGTTTCACCAGATTCATTCGTTGCATAACGCCAACGAATTGTATTTTCGAGCTAAAGATCGATTTGCTATGAATGATAGATGATCAAGAGAATAGAAAATCTACTTGTAGTTTAAAACGAGCTTTGTTATCTTCGTCATCGTCATCACGAACTTCGTCTTGGAGAAATTCGGGATCGAATGGTCTGTAAAAACGAAGATTTTGAAGAAAATGCAAACGATCTTTGAACGAGTTTTTACTTCGGTTCGATTTTCATAAAACTGGGCAATTTAACTAGATGAATATCTCGACCGAGATCACAGGCAACATGTGGAGTATCGACAGTAATTTGCTCTTCCTCTTCTTCTTCTTCTTCTTCTTCGAGTAATTCTTGACTTCCGTTCTATTTTCTCATGGAAAATAAATGTTAACAAGAAAATTGAAATTTACTTCTTGTTCATCATCGTGTTTTTGTCTTCGACGACCTCCTCCTTCCTCTTCATCACTGAGATCGCTTAAATCACCGCCAAAAACGTCCTCTTGAGTGAGATTCTGAGCTAAAATTACAGAGAAAAATGTCTCGAATTTGTTTTCAAAAATCGTTATTTTACCAGCTTCATCCGAATCTTCATCTAATGGATTCGTACGATCAACTCGACCTCGTGTTGTTGTTTCTTCTTCTTCTTCTTCTTCTTCTTGCTCCTCTTGTTCTTGTTGATTACCACCTTGCTCCTCTTCTTCTTCTTGTTGTTGATCTGACTGATCATCCTCTTCAACATGTTGATTGAAATCTTCATCATCTCCTTCTTCTACATCATTATCATCAATATGTTCTTCTTCCTCCTCTTCTTCTTCTTCGTCTATTTCATTTAAAAAAAACAAAAGTTGGATTTTGAAATTTGTCATCGACCTTTAAACTTACGCTCATCGGATTCCATGTGTTCTTTGTTATTACTCATGTTTTTCTTCTTCTAAAAATAAATAAATATAAAGTTTTCTATTCGTTTTTTTTTCTTAAATCAATTTATGTTTTATTGCACAAGAAAATAAAAAGAAAACATTTGATCAATTGCATAGAAACTAAAGAAGAAACGTTCGATTTCACTGTTATCTGTTGAGAATAAAAAGAAAATGCGATTGTTTATTGTTTTGTTCTATAAAATTGCACAACAACAGGAACTTTCTCCTGTCGAATTCGGCTGATTAATTGGATGTTCAGACGAATCTGGACCTGTGGTAACCGACGGTTTCGTTACTCGAACAGCTCGCATGAGTTCACAAAAGGCTTTGTCGACATTTTGTTTTGTCTTCGCCGATGTTTCGATATATTTTATCGACCAATTTTGAGCTTTTTGTTCGGCATCTTCCGGCGAGACTTTCCGTTTATCGGCTAAATCGATTTTATTTCCAACTAAAATCGCCGGAATATTTTTACTTCCACTTTTAACCCGCAGAATCTGTTCGCTAAAACAAATTCTTCAATCGAAAATTTCGAATCTCAATTCAATTTACTAAAGTTCATTTAAATCAGCAAACGATTCCGGATCAGTGACATCAAATACAAGAAGAAATCCTTCGCCACCACGTATATACGTATCACGTATAGCTGAAAAACACGAACATTTTCGATTTCGTACGTGTTTGAAATCCTACCAGCGTAGTTCTCTTGACCAGCTGTATCGAGAATATTCATTTCAACTTTATCTCCATCGAGCATAACGGTCTTTTGATACGAATCAGCTTTCGTTGGTTCATAATCAACAACGAACTAAGTTTTTCAATTGATTCGAAATTCAAGAGAATTTATTCGATCTTACTTCATCGTACATATATTGAAGTGTTAGAGCTGATTTTCCTACGCCACCACTTCCGATCTAAGAATGAAAATTGAGATTTTGTTGAATTGAACAGTGAAATTACCATAATTAATTTGTAGACGGCTGAAGCTTTGTACGAAACCGTCATTGTTATGCGTATTCAAAGATAAGAAAATAAGAAAATCTGATGAATTTCGGTTTTTCGTTGATAATAAACAAAATTTTTTCTTCGTCGTCTTCTCGTTATCATTGAAAACGAGAACAAATACAGGAACGAGTCAACTAATTCGATTGGATATTTCTATTTGATTAATCAGAATTTGTCATGTCCATCAGAGGGAGTTAGTTGACATTTGTTCGATATTTAAAAATCAATGTCAAATGTTAAGAATAAATATACATCGATTTTAATTGAGTTCAATTGTATTTGACTTGCAAAGACTTTTCTTCTTTTCAATTCATGATCATATATCGAAAAATCAACAATCAAAAATCAATAGTAAAATATAATCTTACAGAACAAAAAGAAAGACGAGAAGATTTCAATAGTAGTCAGTTGAATAAAGTTCGAGCAAGCGCATTTGCAATGATTTTTTCATATAAAATCATGTTTTTACTAAGCATCTACTGTTTATTCTTTTGCAATTCGGCAATAGCTGATAATCGAACGAATACTACGGTTGATCAACATTCGATTCGGTTTATTTTCTCCTATTCAAACAACAGTGAAAATTATCAAAAAGCTCAATCAGATTGGAAGAAGATTGATCGAATAACACGGAGTAAAATTCGTTTTTTTTTCTCTGTCAATCGAATTCTTGTTCATTTTTATCCGATAGATTGGTCGAAATATATTCAAATTGGTGCGGTTGATTGTGCAAATAAAAACTATTCTCAGTGGGATATTTATTGTCCATTGACAAATTCGACGCGATTGGCATTTCAATCCGATCGACGAACGAAAGTCGAGGATATTCTGAGACGATTATTGAAGAAAGCCAATGAGATTGCTGAAGAATGCTATGGAAAATCGTGGCCGATTTTCAAAGAAATTCAGTAAAAGAAAATTCGTATGAATATTTTCGAATTTATTTATTTGTTTGCTTTTGTCTTTAAGAATAAAAACTGAAGATGACCTGAATAAGCTCATTCCGAAAACGATACATAAATTTCAAATATTCGTTTCGAATGATGACTTTCAATATGCATTAGTAAGTGTGAATAATTCTTCTTTTCATTGAGAGTTCTATTGTTTTTAAAGTATGTTTTGAATAATTCTGCAATCGTTCAAACAGAACCGATCTATCATTTGAAAGGAAAAGGTAAAATTCTAAATAAAAATGGTGTTTGGAAAGGAATTCGAAACGACAACGGACGATTAACATTAGAATTGTACGGTTTTTTCTTTATCATACTGATTCAAAATAAGCGATCTGATTCTTTTTTAGATTTAAATCCGAAGAGAAAATGCAAAGTTTTATTTCGAATACAAAACCGATTTCACAATCGAAGAATCTAATCTTAAAACCGACGTATGCTGATATCGACAGTGCTGTTATTTGGATGGTAAATCGAGATCTACCAATTCGATTACCGGATTTAACTGCCAACGTCAAACATTGGCTTCAAATCCTCTTTGATGTTTGTCATCGAATCAAATAAAAACAAACTTTCATTTATAGTTTTCCATTCAAATGATTTCAGTATTATCCCGGAAGTCAATTAATGAAAGCATCACTTTTTCAACTCAATCTTTTCCTTCAAAATCATACAAATCTATCAGTAAATGACTTTCAAAATTATACGAAAGCTCTCCCGGTAAAAAAAAGCAAATTCTCAACCGAAAAAAAACCCATCTCGATGTTGTTGTTTACAGGCAATGAATGTTTCAAATATCAAATTCGAACATTGCGAAGGATCGGATTCATCCAAACGTCGTTATCCATGTTCCTTGTGGGTTTTATTTCATAGTTTGACAGTTAAACAAGCGATTCTTTTCGAAAAACATCAACGTAATTAAACAACACTCACAAGAAACGATTCCATTGTTCGAATTATTTTTCAGTTTCGACAAAAATCCAACCATTCGAATTATTCGTCGCAATCCGAGAGTATATTCGAGAATTTTTTCGTTGTGATGAATGCGTTAAACACTTTACAAACATGACGAACAATGCAGAAAACGAGATTCATTCGATTTATGAAAGTGTACTCTACCTTTGGCGAAGTAGACTTTATTTCCTCAAATTTCCGATTGTTTTGTGTTTTCTTTTTAAGAACATAACATTGTTAACAAACGACTTCGTTATGAAGATTATTCACTCGATCCTAATTGGCCAAAAGTTCCTTTTCCAACTCAAAAACAATGCCAACAATGTGCTCATGATATTGATGCTAATGGAGATGTTTTGGAACATCATGAAATCGATGCGTATAATTATCTTAAAGAATTCTATTCAGTAAAAAATCTTTCAGAGAAAATTTCCTTGAACTTGTCGGTTATTTTTCTTTGCCAATATTTAATAAAATCTCTCTACTTTTAAACACGTCGAGAATGATCTTAATCATTCTTAAGATAGAAAATCTTTTCTAATCACGAGATGTATATTTGACAAAAATAAAAAACAAAGAAAGACGAAGACCAATAGAGCAAATCTAATACTTAAATCTCTTTTAATCGTCTTCATACTCGAAAAAAAAACGCAGAAAATCTATTAACATATTAGATATTTAATAGTTGAAATAGCTCATATTAATGATTGTTGAGCACGCATAAATGCAAGTTGTTATCGAGCATCATGCAATGACGTTTATTTATGTCTGTAAATTAGATTCTCAAACGAAAGATCGATCTCACGATGGAGAGAAAAGAAAGTGATTTGTCTAGTTCGAACGAGACTAAAATATTACATTAACTGAAAATAGAACGATTATCGATACAGAATGGATTCGATGAGGAGATTTTTGCAGTGATAACATTCATTACACGAAAGTCAAATTAAATAATTGATTATTTCATCAAACATGTAACACGACAATACATAAACCTTGAAGTGCATCTTCGACAGGTCGGTAACACTGTGATCTGAAAAGAGAAGAGCAAATAATGTGAGCAATGGTTTTGATAGGTTCTATTTATATTCATTGTTTTTATTAATTTCTGAAGATAATATATGTCTGGTTGAAGAAAAGTCTCGACCTTTAAATATCTTCGAGGTTTCCTTTTGTTATCCGAACTCTCGACGACATCAATCAATTGTTCGAACAAAACGACATGTAGATAATTTTTTTTTGTTGTCATGTATCGATGTCGCACTTGAGAACATTCGAAGGATATCTGTTCTCGTGCGTAGACTAAATACATCTATTTCAATCAAAATGAATCAACCATCAATTAGACGATTCAATAATCTATGCATATGTCTAGTCGAAATTCTAAAAGCATAAAAATTAATCAATGATGAAACTAAACCTGTTTAATTATGTAAATGAGCATGATTTTGACAAAAAAAGACACATGAGTCTTCTAAATTGTTTAATGATTTGTCGTACAGATTTGATAGACGTTCGATGCAAGCTGAGATAACAATTAACTAGACTTGTTAATTTAACTTCTACTCGAATGAGCACGAAGATTTTTTCGAGGACATCCTGTTCTCTCTCTCTCTCTCTCTCTCTCTGTCATTCTTTTCTTTTCTTCCCTCGTTAACTATTCACAATAAGCAAATTCTTCTACTCTTAATAGAGAAGATATAATATTCGGCATTTTTCATTTAATTTTCTTCGTCGTCTGTGAATCAATTTATTTGATAAACATTAGAGATCTATACTTTTTTTTCTTCTTCTGTCAATCGTTTATGTGCATGGCGTTATTAAGCGAGAGAAAACTCAATCGACGTAAATGACGAACAAGATTATCCTCTGTCGAAACAGAACAGACCAAAAGAAAGCAAAAGTGCTCGACTGTCATTTCCAACATTGAACGGTAACATAAAAGTCACGGCTGTTGTTGTTTGCTAACGAAGATAAGTTCGTATCAGGCGAGAAACCAGTTTCAAATCGAGATGAATGTCATTGGACAGGTTAGCCTTGTAGCAAGGTTATCAGTGGCATTTATTCCATTTTAATATATCACCATCTCTCCTTTGTTAGCATAGAAACTGTCAGAAGACAACGAAGAATAATGATAGAAAAAAAAAGAACAAGTCCGACACAATAGATTCATTAACTCGTTTTCTTTACGCATGTGTGTACGTGGATTAGATTCGAAACACTGCATTTGAAAGACGATTTCGACAGTGCCCCGAGAAAAATGTCGTATTTAAATACTCAGACGAGATTTTAAAATAGAAAACGACACTTGATGACGTCAATTGTAACATTGTCTTTTTAGAATCGAATAAGAAAAAGATCTTTTTGACAGAATTAATGGTGTCAGATTCACCCATTAGAAAACAGAGTAGAATTCGTTCATGTGATTTTTTTTACACTTTGTTAGTTGTTGTTGTTGCTGTTGTTATCATCTACAGTTCAACTAGATTTATCTTTCTAGTTAATTGAACAATTGATATTGACATATGAGATGAGATTCGATTAGGTAATATCTCGAATGATGATCATATCTATATTGATTTCATCGTGATATGTCTCGTTCTTTGATGTTAGTTATATAGGCGCATCCTATGCTCGATTCAATTGAGTTGAATAATTAGAAAAACAAAAGGTAATTAATCGATCAGTGACATTGACTAATGATGATTGTCGAGTTTTTATTCTCCATATTCAAGCATTTGAAGATGTTGTTTCCGGCAAATCTGTTTAATGAGTTGATGCACCGATCAGATATTTAAACTTGAGGTTATTTTACACGGTTTCAATTACAGACAAAAATAGATTCGAGTCCTATTTTTTTGTTCTCCCTGTCATATATCATTTTACGTGAAACTAATTACAGGAAATATAGTTTTCAGACCTTATTTGACCAGTAATATTTATAGATTGTCATCTTATATTTTCAGTTCTTTTTTTTTCTAACTCCAGGACGTTTTTGTTCGTTTCTTTTTTGAGAGCAAGTCTCGCGATCGGAAATCTATGAAATCTCGAACATGATTTCTTGTTTAATTATGTTGCATATTTATTACGTTCAGAAATAATCGAGACTTGTTTTTTATCGAACTGAAAATAGACGTTTGTTATTCAACGGGGAAATTATTATTTTTTTTTCCACCGAGGAATTCAATCTATTCGACAGTTGAATGAATTCAGCATTATAGCAAAAAAAAAACGTTTCAACCGAGATTTTACCGTGATTTCTCTCTTCTTTCCTTCGGACATAATTATAATCTCTGGTTTAAATGGAATCGGAATATATATATATAAATCAACCTCGATACTTATTCAAGTACTTTAAACAAGGGCATTTCAGGACACGGTAGTGTATGAATAGACGAAACGAATTTATTAAAAAATCTTTTGCATTTTAATGATTAGTTTTTTTTCATGAAGAAGAGAGAATGACATTAGATTACTGCGTCGTGCTGATCTTTTTTAATGAATGTCGGCCAGAAAAAAATATATGACTTAAAGATAAGATTTTGACGAGAAAACATATTTAATCCAGGTCTGTCTTCTTCTAACATAAGCATCTTACTAGACGGGAAATATTAAGCATTTATTCACAATAGTTTACGCGTCTTATGAAACAAAAAAAAACATGACAAAATGGGAATTTCTCTTAAATGAACAAAGTTATTTGCCGATGAGACATCATTAGCTTCGTAGTTTATTGCGACGTGAATAATTTTCTTGAAAAACCTTTTTAGATTGTTTTCTTTTTGTAAATGCTGTTGATTTGATATTAAACGAACGGAATCAATTTAAACACGATGAATACATTTCTCAATTCAACAATATCAACAACAACAATTCTCAGTGAAACAATCAGCAGTATCCCATCACGAGAACAATATCTCATCGACGCGTTTAATCGTTATATTCAAATTGGTATTGGCAGTCTTCTATTTTTCTTTGGTTTAACATTCAATTGTTTAAGTTTATTATATTTTCATGTTTCACGAAGTTTTCGTCATACGACATTTCGTCTGTATTTTTCTATTATCGCAATTCTTGATACGATTCGTTTATTTGAATTTCTCATTTTTCTTCTCTTCGATAAAGGTTATTTGAAAGTAACATTAACATTATGTCGTTCAATATTTTTCACTATTATGTTTACCGGACAGGTAATTACGAAAACTAGAAAAAAAAACAACATTTCTTCCGTAATAATTTCCCGTTGATTCGATTAATTTTTCGATTAGAATTTCGAAATTATGTTCCGTTGTTTATTTTTAGGCTAGTATCTGGTTAACAGTTGCATTGGCTATTGAAAAATGCGTTATTATACTTTTTCCGATCAAAGGTCGTCTATGTTTTACTGTTTCAATTTCGAAATGTGTACTTGTTCTCGTTCTTTTACTTGTTCTTTTCGCTGATATTATTTATCTTTTGCCAAATTTTTTCCTTCATACTTATGAAAACATATCCATACATACATTTATGTGTGTTTGGCATAAAACTGGTCAAACATCGGATAACAGTGCTGATCAATGGAAAAAACATTATTTTACATTCAATACGATCTTTTTCCATTCGATTATTCCATCGATCATTTTATTGATTTCGAATGGTTTAATTATATGTAGTTTATCTCGACAACGTCTTGTTTTGACTAAAATCGGTTCGATCGACGCAAAAAATGTTCTCAAACGCGAAAAACAATTCAAAGAAAAAACCATTCAACTTGTTCTCTCATCATTTTTTGTTATTATCACCATTTCACCAAGGTATATTCTTACGATGGTCAATGCATTTTCAGCTAATTTCTCCAATATTCCTCTCATGCCCGTGTATATTTACGTCAATTTGAATACAATTTTTCGTGTACTTGAAATGTGCAATTATTCATTGAATATTATCATCGCAATTCTAAGGTAAATAACCCGAGAGAAGAAAAAAACAAACAAAACAATGAATGAATTTCTTGTTTTCAGTGGTCGAACATCTCGACAAGAGATTCGAAAATTACTGTGGGAATGTTTATTATGGCGAATTCAACGAACTGAAGTCGGTCAATTCGAATTGAAACTTCCACCTCCTTCGCTCTCGGTCGAAGATGACGATGATACCGATCGTTCACTTCAAGCCCACGGCTCGTCATCATGCACAATGTTCCCATCGAGGTCGTCCGTTCGCAATCACAATCTCTCGCCTCAATCAAGTTATAGCAATCATTCATTGAAACAAACTCGTTCATTATCTCCGACAACTCCATTATTTTTGATGTGCTGTGGCTTTACAATCGATTTATCACATAAACAACAGCAACATTCGAATCTCTCTCGATCACCATTGGACTCAATTTCAGCACGTCAATCGTTGAATACACGACCGATTTCAGCTCAATTACAAACAGGAAAAAGTTTGTCAGCTCAATCATCGAATTCATCGCAATATGATCGATTCATTCGGCAACCGAGAAGCGTTTCCTATCGAACGGGATATTCGCATCGATCATTGACACGTCGTCGTGCTCAAACTGTTGTTCATTGTTCGCGTAATCGACATTTTACACCTATAACAACATTAGTCAATTCGAAACAGGATCAAACAGGTCTTACGAACTCAACGTTGACTGTTGATACGCCATCGCCTGCTTCGATTATTGAAACATGTTAATATTAATCTGTTTGTTTTTTCTCTTTCTCTCTCTCTCATGTTTGTACGCGTGCATATTTAGAATTTACAGAAAAAAAAGAGACAATCATAAAAGTTTATTTCTCAAATCAAACTTTAAGAAAACAAAAAAAGCAAAATCTATCGTTTTATTTGTTTGATGAATGACCTTTGGTTGCATCGCCTTGCGTATAAGATCGACTGACAATTTTGCCTTTGTCAGCAATTAAATATTCGTCTCGTTGAGGACGATCATTAAGCCAATTCAAAAGGATTTCTTTAACACCTTCAGCATAACGAGCTTGGCCATCGAGTGTTGTACCGGAGTAGTGTGGAGTCATAGCATGACGAGGCATCGAACGCCATGGATGATCCTTAGCTGCTGGCTATAAAAATATATGAAAATAAAGGACAAATATAGAATGTATCCAGAATTACTTGAGGATACCAGACATCACCGGCATAACCTTGAATATGATTTGATTTCACAGCTTGAACAAGAGCATCTCGGTCCACGATTTTGCCTCGTGCTGTGTTTACAATATAACTTCCTTTCTTCATGAGACTTAACATTTTTGCATCGAATAAATGCTCGGTTTCGGGATGTAATGGACAATTGATTGTGACGACATCACAAACTTTAGCGAGGGATTCAACACTTGGATGATATCGTACATTGAGTTCCTTTTCAATCGCTGGATCGAGACGATATTTGTCATAATAATGTAAATGAACATTGAACGGTTTGAGACGTTGTAAAACACGAAGGCCAATTCGACCGGCAGCGACTGTGCCAATATGTTTATTTTCTATATCATACGCTTGATCAGCAATTCCTGCAATGTCCCATTCGCCATTGACGACTTGCTGAAAAAAAAACATTTCAGTTAGCTGTTTTTTTTTCTCTTCAAATCAACGCATTATTTCGACCTACTTTATATGCTGGAACAAAATTTCGAACAAGTACTAAAATTTGCATGACAACGTGTTCAGCAACACCGACAACATTCGAACCAGTAACTTCAGCTAAATAAAAAACGATTTCAGACTGATTTTTATAAAAGAATCACGATTCATACCAACAGTAATTCCTAAACAAAACACAAAAACAATTTGTTTGTTTGTTTTTTTTTGTTAAATTGATCTACCTCGTTTACAGGCAGCTTCTAAATTAACATGATCGGAGCCAACACCAGCTGTAATAGCGATTTGTAATTTTTTAGCTTTATTAATTCGTTCTTGATCGAGATAGCACGGCCAAAATGGTTGAGAAATGACGACGCTTGCTTCGGGTAAAGTTTTTTCTGTAACCGAATTTTCTCCTTGTTTCTCCGAAGTGACAACCAATTTCAAACGATCTTCGAGATTATTCTTTTTAATCCATTCGGGTAGGCCGAGTGCGTTTTCGACACAACCGAAAATCTTCTTATTTCGTTTGCCGGCCTCGCCACCTAATCGAATACGATACGATCAAATTCTTTCTTAATAATTCAAAATCAAACCTTCGTAAAGTACAACGAGAACCGTATGTTGTTGAGCTTTTGTTGATGCCCAACGATTGAATAAAAACGCCGGATTTGTGGTTAATAAACCACGTTTAACCATACGGCTAAGCATTTTCAATGTAAATTCAAAACAAAACGACGCAATTATAAACTATCGACTGCATCTTTTGTTCTTCTGTCGTTCTATTTATATATACGAAAACGCCCCTCCGACGTTAACATCGAGAGGGGCGCGAGGTTATCGGTCCATTAGCGCGTTTATCGATTATCTTATCTGATTTTTGCTATAGTTAAATAGGTAAACAATTTATTTACAAAATCAAAACAATCATAAAGCAAATGATAAAAAACTGATAGGGAACAGAAATCATTCTCGATTTCGATTGAATTTCATAGACAACAGATCGAACTGATGTTTCGACATAATTGTTTAAACAATACGTTCGATCTTGTTGTTCAATACGCTCTAAATTAATTTCACAAAATCCATATTGAATTGAAACATGAAAATAAACCGAACGAAAACGTTCGTTTACATTTCGATTGACACACGTCGATCGAACAAAATCATACAAACAACACAAAGTTTCACGAAGTTTAACACAATGAAACTGTCGATCATCACAATTCGATGAAGCACACTGAACATGTCGATGACATTGCCGTGGAATTTGATAACTAACGCCGTCGAAATATTCAATTGAACAATAAGATTCTATCGAAGAATGATTTCGATTTAATTCAAGTAAATAATAACCATTCGATTGAAGAATTAACCAAACAAGCCAAATCAACACTGATCGTTTGATCTGCATGATATGTATTTCGACAACTAGACAGTTATTCTATATGATATCGTCGAAGGAGGAGAATAATGATGATGATGATGATTATCATTTCTCGTTCTCTAATGATGAACATTATTGACTGGTGAACTCAATCGGTTATCTCATCAAATCCGATAGATCGCTGTGCGTGTGTTGTCAATGTTTATAAAGTATAATTCAATTCTTTTGGTTTATTCTGAGAAAGAAAAAACAAACGGGGAAATAATAGTACTGTTTTCTTCTCTCTCTCGCTCATATCCAAGTATCAACATAAAAGAAAAAAAAAGAGAGTTGTATGTGTAAGAGTGTGGACAAATCTGTCTGTATGTTATACTCTTCTAATAATAATAATAATAATATGAACTATAAAGGTACATAGAAAGCAAACAAAGAAAGAAAGAGAAACACTCGAAAAAGAAGAAATATACTAAGAAACACGGTTGGTTGGCCGGATGACAATCATGGTCTTGTTGTTTAACGTTCTGACGCGAGTTTTTCAGCACGAGCAGCGACATCTTCGATACCACCGACCATGTAGAAAGCTCCTTCAGGTAAGTGATCCATTTCACCTATTTAACAAAACAAAAAAAAATCAATCGAAAATCTTCGTTGTTGTTTGTTTTTACCGTTCAAAACCATTTTAAAGCCTTTGATTGTTTCTTTGAGTGGTACCAATTTGCCAGGTGTACCTGTGAAGACTTCGGCGACCTAAACAAGAGATTATTTTTGTTGTTGAAACAACACCGACGGCAAAACGAACTTGAAAGGGTTGAGAAAGAAATCGTTGGATTTTACGAGCACGTGCGACTGTTAATTTATCATCATCGGACAATTCATCCATACCCAAGATAGCGATGATATCTTGTAAAGATTTGTAATCCTAAAACACAAATGTCGATAAAAATTTTCATTAAAAAACAAGAAAAAAATTCGTTTGTTTTTTTTTTCTCTCGAATATTTTATCGGTAATTTTGCACATCGACTACACTCGTAGGATTATTGAGAAATCAAACTACAAGCTCTAGCGTGTGCCGAGACGAAATGTGAAATATGCGAGGACGTACTTGGAGTGTCTTTTGAATGCTACGTGCAACGGAATAATGTTCTTCACCGACGATATTTGGATCGAGAATACGCGATGTCGAATCCAACGGATCGACGGCTGGATAAATACCTAATTCAGCAATACCACGCGACAAGACAGTCGTGGCGTCCAAGTGAGCGAATGTCGTAGCCGGAGCTGGATCTGTTAAATCATCAGCCGGGACATAGATAGCCTTTAAAACAACTCAATAACATTATCAAATTAAATTTCGACGTGACAAAAACGTACTTGTACTGATGTAATTGAACCTTTCTTTGTTGTTGTGATACGTTCTTGCATAGTACCCATATCAGTAGCCAAAGTTGGTTGATAACCGACAGCCGATGGAATACGACCGAGCAAAGCTGATACCTAAAACGAGAGAATTTCGAGTGAATCGATAGGAAAAACGAGGAGTTCGCGTACTTCGGAACCGGCTTGAGTGAAACGAAAGATGTTGTCGATGAAAAGAAGAACATCTTTGCCTTCTTTATCACGAAAGTTTTCGGCGACAGTTAAGCCAGTTAGAGCGACTCGAGCTCGAGCGCCGGGCGGTTCGTTCATTTGTCCGTAGACGAGCGAGACTTTCGAGCTTTTGCCTTTGAGATCGATGACTTTAGTTGTGATCATTTCGTGATACAAATCATTTCCTTCACGAGTTCGTTCACCGACGCCGGCAAAGACCGAGTAACCACCGTGCGATGTCGCGACATTGTAGATCAACTCCATGACCAACACAGTTTTTCCGACGCCAGCACCGCCGAAAAGACCGATTTTACCACCTTTAGCGTACGGCGCGAGTAAATCGACGACTTTGATACCGGTTTCGAGGATTTGTTGCTCGACGTTCATGTCGGTGAACGGCGGAGCATCGGCGTGAATCGGAGCGAAATCTTCGGCGTTGACCGGACCTCGTTCGTCGATTGGATCGCCGATAACGTTGATAATTCGGCCTAAGGTTGCTGAACCAACGGGGATTTTAATCGGCGTGCCGATATCGGTCACAGGTTGGCCACGAACGAGACCTTCGGTACCGTCCATAGCGATTGTTCGTACGGTGTTGTCACCCAAATGTTGTGCGACTTCGAGAATGAGTTTCGGTTGTCGACCGTCGACTTGAAGAGCGTTGAGAATCGGCGGCAATTGCTCGTCGAATTGAACGTCGACGACGGCACCGATGACGGAAACGACACGACCTTTAGCACCTTTGGCTGCTTGCTGACCGGTTTGACTTTGTTGACTGGCGGCCGATTTTTGTTGAGCTGCTTGAGCGGCAGCATTTCGTTTGCCAACAACTGAAAAAGCCACAAGTTTTTTTGTTTTTGTTTCAATGAAATTTTATCGAGTCGATTTACTGTGAAAGTTGGCGGTTGGTTGATAGGCGAGTCTCGTCCATTTTGGATTTGTGATCGTACTTCGTTGTTTGCCGATGAAGAGTTGAGCGGCACTACCAGCTCGTCGACAGGCACCACGTATGCCTTGCATAATTGTACAACTAAAATATCTAAAATTTCAATCAGATTGTTGTCTTTTGTCCATAAATATAAGATAAAATACAACAAAATAATAATAATAAAACTATTTACTGAGTCTAGAAGTGTAAAAACAACTGATGGTCGTTTTCGATGAGGCATACAAACGAATCCAATGGCGATACTAGTTCGCTGATCTCAAATTCAATTTTATTTATTCAATTCAACAATGAAATTAGTTGTTTTTCGATTAATTTTTAATTTATCTTCTCGAACGAGAGAATTTATCTAACACGTCTATGCACTTTCGATTCTCCTGCACATGTACTTACACCTATAAGCTGTTCTCTGCTCTTTCCGAACGCACAAACATCAATTTGCATTGTACCAATTTAATTATAAGCTACTTGGCAAAGCATTTTGAATTATCTGTAATTAAATCACGGTTTTGAAAATAGGAGATTTATTTAAATGAATTTTATTTTTGGTCTACGAAAACAAATGATTGAGACAAACAGCAGCTGCCGTCATTATTCTAATGCGTCAGTGTTGCATATTGATGATATATTTAAATTTTGACCTGAAAGAAAATGCGGAGATAAACGTTCCTTGAAATTGTCTCGCGCTTCACTTTGTTCATTAGTTTGTTGAACAATAAAAAACAAAGAAAATCCTATTGAATTAAAAATAAATTAATGATACTATGAAAATAATTAAAATATATAAAATCTAACGTTTGCATGTCACATTAGTGAAGACATACGTTCCACATAAGTATTCTCATTAAAACCCCAGAGAATATGTCTATTAAACACGGAGTACATGCAAAAAGCAAATCTAATATTCTTCTACTATTTATTAGTTTTAAAATACCTTGAGAAAAGACACAGAGAAGTCTTTTGTCTTATTATTCCGAGGCGACTTTACGTATTCTATCTTAATTTTATTCAAATAAAGAGAAGAAATCTCAAAGGCATAGAAAATAGTTGATTAGAAATAGGAAAGCAAAACGCAGACAAAAAAAATATTTTTGTTAGAAAGTTTTTGTATTTTTCTTCATTAGTAATCAGTGAATGCATGATCGAAAACATTAACAAACTATTCAAGTAAAGGAAACGTCAGTTGATTAGATATTGCATATAATTTCTTTCGTTGTCTACACTGTTATCATCTTGTTTTTTCTTCCTTTCAGTTTGTTTTGTAATCATATAGTAATAATTATTCTCTTCTTTATTATGGTTTGGAATATTAAAACATCATCTATTTACTTTTTTTTCTTGTGTTCGAGAGCGTTCATTTTTCAATTCGATGATAGTTAAAAGGAATACTCAAGCTCTCGAAGTGATTCTTTGCATAGACAGATGTCATAAAACTGTCATTTCACTTTGTTCCGACAAACATTAATGAGAAAAGCAACTTGTTTTCGATGATTATATAGAGCAGAGAAAATATTTCCCTTTAGAAATCAAATCGGTAGAGAGTATTCACTCTCTCTCTCTCTCTCTCTTTCTCTCGCGCTTTCTGTCTATGAATATATCATTTATTAAATTGACTTGTATTCCAGTATTTGAAATCATCTGAGCGCATATATTTCACACACAATTCATAAGACTTAGACTTTAATGTGTTTCTTTTCCTGCTGAACTTTCTTTTTCTTCTGGGTTTTATGACAGGAAATATGTTCGGGTGTTGTTGGAGTCTACTGCGTCTTTTTTTCCTTGATGTAGTTTATAATCAAGTTTTGTGTCAATTATAATCTCGATTCAGAGTGAACAAAAATCGGATTATATTTTCTAATGCAGAGACAAATAAGAGATGCAAAACATTAGTTTAATATCACGTCTATTTTACTTTCAGAAAGTAGAAGCGATGAACTTAAGTTACTCGATAGTTGGCTGTGAAAATACCGAAATTCTCTTCGAACGCGCAGCACAATGTTTCAATGGCATTGGCAAATCGAATTTAACTGATTGTTATTCATTATTATTAATCTCTCGTTTGATTCTATTTGATTGTTATATTGAAAAATTGTTTTTTCCTCTTGCTACAACTTTAGTTATTCTTGGCACAATATTAAATCTCTTTTCATTGTATTGTTTTTTAAAAATGAATAAACGTAATTCTCAAAATGTTTATCTATCAGCATTGTCGCTCGGTGATACGATTAATTTAGTTATTAATTTTACCATTCCATTATTAAGACAAATCGAGTCAATCGATCGAATTTTCGATGATGCGCCTATTATTTGTCGAGTCAACGGTTTTCTTACTGAATTCTTTTTAATTTTTCCAACTTGGATCGTTGTTTTATTAACATTCGAACGTTTAGTTTGCATTCTTTGGCCCTTAAAATGTTATTCATTATACACGCATAAACGCGCAAAAATTTCCGTGTTCGTTTTAGCATTTCTTGTTATGTGCCTATGTTTCTATCGTTTCTACGATTTGAAAGGCATCGATCAATCGAGTGTGTTCTCTATAACAGCTTGCGAAGGTAATTCAACAAGTCTCATGCATTTTGTTCGGTATTTCAATTTAATGATTTGGGCTGTTCTACCTGAATGTTTGACGTTGATTATGAATCTATCTATTATTTATAATATTAAACAAGCAACACAAAAATTCGAGCCATTCTATTCGAAAGCTCGACAAACTAAATATAATCAAGCAACAAAAACAGTTCTGTTAATATCAATATTGTTTCTTGTTTGTCATACGCCAACAGGTAGATACGATCATTTGAACAAAGAAAACAGGATTATTTGATTTGCAAATTAGGCATTGTGATTTGTTTGAATTTACTTTATTCAACTAAAGTTCGAACAATCGGCTTGACGATTATTCTTGTCTCGAGAAAAATTACCGTCATTATTTATGAAATAAGCCTATGCTGTAAATTTTTTATTTATAATCAAACATTTCGAAATTTCAAGTAGACGATCTTCTTTGTTTTTTCGAAATTGAGAAAAGAACTGACGAATTCTTAGGGATATCCTGCAAACTTCTTATCCACGAT
>ERZ781398.791-NODE-791-length-33345-cov-3.897327_pt1 | contig 33345 bp, 39 predicted proteins | sample MGYA00433077_ERZ781398 | MGnify/ENA primary metagenome ERZ781398 (study PRJEB29847, sample SAMN06458254) | wastewater metagenome | isolation source: Wastewater bioreactor | place: South Africa: Cape Town | study: EMG produced TPA metagenomics assembly of the... | reverse complement strand
TGATCGGTAAAATAAAATACTCTGTCTAGTTATTTGAAATGGCTGCTAGCATATGTAAAAATTCTCGAGCAACTTGTTCGTGTGTTCTTTGCGTTTTACTTCTTTGCGGTGGGACTATTCTTTTCGTATCAGGTGGTATTCAACATTCTATCGAATATCCGAAAGTTTTATTCTATAAAGACGCGAATTGTACGATTCGCAATATCTTTTACATACATCTGTCATGTCCTATGAATTCAATAACTTCAACATGTAGAAAAACGCTATTAGAAGTCATGTTTTATGATGGTAAAAGTCTGGCAACTGCGAATATAGATGATGCCAAAGAACATTATGAGGTAGAGAAAAACTACAGAAAAATGATTTTTTATTTCGATGTAATTTTAGTCGGAGTCAGTATATCAATGTTGGTACGATACTCGTAATACATCGATAGTACAATTGAACGAACCAAGCATTCGCATTGCTATTATTTTACTGAATTGTGGTGGAGGTTTAATGCTACTTGGTCTTATATGTGCGTGTCTTCGCTGGCATTTTATCAAGAAAAAAAGAAATGCTCAGTCAGAAAATTATTTTACGGTTCTTTTTGCTTTAACTTAGATCTCAAATAAATACATATGAAACAGAAATAATAAGATAAAGTCAATTTTATTGACAACTCCGCCATACATATACAATAAGCATACGACGATAAATAAATAAATAGATAATATTCAATTGTTCTTTTTTTTAAAGTTCATCAGTACTTTCTTCATCATGTTCAGCCAAAGGAACCTGTCGAATTTCTTCGATTTCATCATGTTCGTCAGTCGACGTTTTTCGTCGATTACTTCCGGCAAACTTTCGAAATGTTACTAACATAAAGTTCATCATTTCATTTTGATACTGTTTTTTCTCCAATTCTCGTTTAACATGCGCAAATGAATCATTTAAACTAAACAGACAAGACAATCACATGATCTCTTCAAATAACTATACTCACATTGTCAAGAATATACTTAATAAAGCAATAAAAACCAGAATGACAAACGAAAGAAAATAGAATGTACCTAAAACAATTCGAGAGTTCGGCGTTTTTCTTTTTTTTATTTTTCGAGAAAATTTTTACCATAGAGTCGACTGACAGAGAACATTTCCGGAGCATTGATTTCTCCCAAGAGCATTCGAAAGCAAGTTGTTAACGATGTGAAAAAGCTCTTATGTCCAGCTAAAGCTCGACCAAAAACTGTAAAGCCCATATGTGAATATGCAATCATAAAAATCAAGAAAACAAATCCAAATGAATTGAGATCATTTCGTGCATAACGAAGCGATTGAGATAACATGCCAATACGTTTATTAAATCGAAGTAATTTCAAAAATTTTAGCATCGTAAAAAATGTTATCAATGCAACAATATACGAATAAACTTCATCGAAACTTGCAATCGCATTGAAATTAACAAATTCGTCCATTTCACTCTTTCGTAACGAACGAATCGCTAATCGTGTTAATGTTTTCTTTGTTCCATACATTCCAATTGTTGTTACAGAAAAGACCATTGTAATAAACGAAATAACATTCCAAAATTTATCGAAATAAGCTCGTCGCTGTTTAACTAAGAGTAAACCTTCGTGTACAACTGAATAGATGGTAAAAATAATGAAAAGCAATTCGAAAACGTAGACTAACATTCCATAACCACCGATGTGATCGTACAAACGAAAGACTTTTATTTGATGATCTTGAATAACTGAGCCCATTGACGTCATTTCGAATGAAAGTGTAACGGCAACGAAGAGATTGACATTGGCATTGTAGAGAGAAAAATCGATGATGACAGCTCGAGTTAACTGATCGAGCCAATTCTGCGAACGAAGATCTTTGAGAAGTGCAACGGATTTGTCATAAGTTCGACCTAATGAAACAACATAACCACCTCCTTTATACGTTTTGTATATTGCTGAAAAGGGACCACTTTTCGTACGAGCACTATTCTAAACAAAAGAACACAAGCACAAATTTTCTTAACAATATAAAGTAAAACACGAACTTGATAACACCACGGTGTTCGACAACGTTTTGTTTCATTTGCCGTTTGATCGTACATTTTCGATGCTGTTTTATTTAAAACTTCTTTCCATTCGGGCGTATAATCTTTCGTATCATCTTCGAACCAATTGTAATCATCTCGGCAATGTTTAATAATATGTTTCACTCGACGATGTACTCGACAGCTCTCTTCCTTAATACGTAATTGTCGAATTCGTGGTGGTCCAACACGCATCGACGTTCGACTTGAAACTGTCAATTTCTCTCTCCATGTTAAATTTTTATTATTATACCACGGTTGAGCATATAAACCTTTAAGTAAAACTTGATCACAATAGTCCCACCATGAATCAATCGAACTGACATCGTGAAAATCATCGGTGATAAATAAATTCTTCGTATCACGATATAAACCATAGGAATTCGTATCACGTGATTGATACGAAAGAAAAAGAAGAACAATCGTGAAGAATATGTAAATCACTATTTCACGAATGATTTCGCCCATTTTTATCTCGCGTAAACGTTGTTCACGAGCGCGAGTCATTTGATTCGAATCGATCGGATGTAGATTAAATAAACGTATGCGACGTTGACGAGCGATTTCTGCCGACGAATTCAATTTGAAATCGAAAAATGAAATGAAATGAACAGATTTACCTTTGACATCGGGATTATTATACAAATCATCTTCTGTCATATGTGGTTGAGTATCATTTGCAATCAATGTACCTGTAAATGGATCATTGAAATCTAAAGTCTCATCGTCATATGGCCGACGAATCAGAAAACTAATGATTGCTGTTATGAAAAAGACTTTTATCGGATCGATAACGAGAATCGATTGACCAAATGAAAGCATCATTGTTATTAACCATTCATTTGCTCGTTTTGCACCCCATTCCAAAGAATATAGAATGATGAAAAATGAACAAGTTAAAATACTCAATGTAACCACTGAAAAAAAACGAAAAACTAAACTTGAATATTTGCTTTTACAAACTTACAGCCCCACGCAATGTAAACAACCCAATGTGGAAATGTTCGTGTTGAATCTTCCATCGATGGTATTGCGGCAATACGTTGCAATTCTTCATCATCTAATTCTACTCGTTTTTTTCGTTGAAAAAATCTGTGAAAACAAAATTCACTGAAATCAATCTCTTGAAATCAATTCGCAAACCTTTTTGTTTTCTCGGTTTGTTCCTTGTCTTTTTTCTTTTTATTTCGATATTCTTTCGCTTGTAAATGAGCGGAAATCAATGTTCGTTGACTATATTTCGCTTTTCGAAATAGAGTCACAATGATCAAATTCACTGGTAAAACGACCATTGTACTAATAAAACTAATCCATAATTGAGTTAAAGTAAATTCAATTGGACCAATTTTCATGAGAACTCCGGCTTTTTGTGTTGTTGCTTGTGTATCTTGTCGATAGAACATTGCATTCGATATCATCGTACAGAAAAGTAACGATATACAACATGAAATACGTTGAAGACGCGTGAAATTACTACGAACAGGTCGTGAAAATACTGAAAACCATAGATGACCGTCGCTGAATTTCTTCTTAACTGATTGAGTAAATAAATGTGCGAAACTTTTCAATTCCTTTGTCGAAGCTAATGGTATGACACGATCAACGAGTCCATCAGATTTTTCTACAGCTAACCAGTTATCACAAATGAAATAATTCCTTGAAAAGTCAAAACTAATAACGCATCGATTCGATTTGAGAACAAAACTACTTTTCTCCTGTTTGTAGATCCATTACATTGATCATATTTAGATACCAAGATGCTTTGTTTTTTTCGCCGGAATTATCATGCCAAACACGAAGATAAAGCAATGGGCCAAGAGGATTTTCAACACTCATGACAAAATTTCGAACGCTACCAGCAGCAAATTCCTTAATTTTACAAACGAACATTTTCTTTTTACTATTATTCTGTTAGAAAGTGTAAATATTGTGAACAAATATTTACAGGCATAACTGTCTTTTAAGCAAAATGAATAATAAGGTCAATAGGTAATGTCAATTTTTTTGTTTGAAAACAAGTTGCTAATTTTTCTTAAAAATATTTTGCTTCTCGTCAAAAACACACAATTCTTGTGACATTTAAACATGCGCTGCAATGAGGTTCTTATTTTCAAATATACTCTTTCGGCTATTGCATTTGGTGTTATGACTTATTTTATTACGGCTTGTTTGTGATTGTATTTCAGTAAGAATTCTCTCATTGATCAATTGAACAAAAAAATGAATCCAATTCATTTCTTTTGATTAAGATTATCCTACTCAAACTCGAGTTATTATTAGTCTTAATCGGTCACAAACATTTCCTGCTGTTACAATCTGCAGTGGAAATCCTCTTCGATATGATAAATTCTTACAGCCTGTTCTTAATTATACTCGAATGAATAATCTAATGACAAATCCTCCGAATATTACACGAGATGATATCTATAAAAGTACATTTAATTTCATGATTGATCTACTTAATCAAAATAAAACAACAGAAATGCTTTCCTATGGTTTTCAATTGCAAGATGTTCTACTCGATTGTTCGTATAATGGTTATGATTGTCGAGACATGTGGATAGAATCGATATCACCTGTACTTGGAAATTGTTATACATTTAATCGGCAAAGTTTAGATAGGAAAACACCGCTATTCGATATAAATGATATTAACAAACGAAATATTGCGTTTCAGTACGGTTTAGTCGTTACGTTTTATCTCAATATTGAGCTTTATTTTCCTACACTTCAATATGGTTTAGGTCTAACAGGAATTCTACATAATGTTGATGAACAACCGTTGATTCGTTTTGCAGGAAAACGTTTTGCTCCTGGTTTCGAACATAATTTAGCCTATGAAAAATCACTTTCAACTTTCCTTGGATCTCCTTATACGGTTTGTACAGAAGAAATTCCTGAAGATATGCGTGCTCTTTATCATTTCTTTGATAATAATACCGATTATGTTTACTCTGAAATCGTTTGTTTGGAATTATGCTATCAAAAATATGTCTATGAGAAATGTTCATGTGTCTATCCGAATAATTTCTATTTTAATAAAGTAAAAATTCGTTTGAAATATTTTTTTTAAAATGATTTGTTTGTTTAGTTAGTAATCAATAATCGATTGCAATGGGTACGAACATGTACACCATGGACATCGGAATATCAATGTACAATTGCTAGTCGAGAAGAGATTTCTACTCGAGCAAATTTACAAAAATCATATTGCTCACATTGCAAATCTCAATGTATTATTAATAAATTTTCAAGTGGTTTATCGGCATTAAAAGGACCAAGTGATTCAGAAAAAACCTATTACACGAAAATTCTCCTTTCGAATTCGACAATACCAATTCTCCCGGATTTCGTTATGAATTCAAGTACATATTTAGACAAAAACTATGTTAAACTAAGTATCAATCCACTGAATAATTATATAACAACTTATCAAGAAAAAGCTACGTATACATGGTCATCATTAATCTCAGATCTTGGCGGACAAGTTGGCCTGTAAGCTACTCAAAGATACGAATTGTTTCTCATTTAACTTTCTTGTTTAGATGGATGGGCATTAGCGTGTTAAGTTTACATGATATTTTGGAATATTTATATAAGAAATGTACTTCATTTCGATCGAAACCGAAAGTCGAAACTTTTGAAAATAAATCAAATCCTTGACCTACTTGAATTTTTCCATCTGCTAATTTTCTCACGCCACTGTCTGCAATTTCACCCGAAATAACAAAATGCACATTCGATTTGGTTGCTGATTCTTTGCCAATTCCTGTATGAACTGTTATTAAATAATAATAAGTATCGATTGGAAGATTATCAACTAGTGGTGCAGCGGTCCACTGAACAGAAAAACATCGTTTATCCATTGTCTTTTGAAAAAAGAACGTTACTTTAATTAAATCTTTTTTATCTTTTCGTCGTGCCCAAATAGCAGCAAATAAATATAATATAAATATAACGATAACTGTACTAAATACAGCTGCATTTTCATGTAAAGTTTTGAATTTTGAGAAAACAGTTTTAAAATTAATCGTATTCGGTGGAACATAAAAATCACTTCCGAATGTTGTCAAATGTGTACAAAGACATTCAGTAGATTTTAATGTTGTTAACGGTCCAACCTAATAATTAATCAATCATAATAGAGAAAAACTCGAGATTTCAACAAATTAAACCCTTACTTGACATCCATCCGAACTCCAAACATATCGTTTTTCATCCCAATATTGACATTTTGATACGTACATGGTGATTGTATAACTTGAATTGTATTCAGTTAAATTCATGACTGTTGAGCTATCTAAATTATACATTCGATCGAATGTTCATTTCGTTGAAATAGAAATCAATATTTACTAATCAATCGAACACCGAAAATATACGTTCCATTGCCGCGATGAACGTCAGGTGATAAGAAAACTGTATGTAATAGTTCGTCCTGATCGTCAGGATTGACATCGGATGATGAATTTAAAACTGTTCGATTTGGCAAAAGAAAAAGTAAATCAAATTTCGATTCAGTCGGTGGTTCCAATAGACTTTCATTCGTTCCGAATGTAACATAAACTCCGTACATATCCATTGGCGATGAATTCGGAAGAATTGAAACAGATAGAGTCATGTTTTTCTCTGGTAGATTGACTTTATGATATTGAAATCTCGTTCCAAATAGATCGTAAGTTTCAGATTTTGGTTGTTTATCAGCAGGTCGATTTAAACGAATTGCTATCGGTTTACTTGTATTTTGAACCGACATTTCCGAGCCATCAGGTCGTGATAAAACGATAGTCACAACACTGCCTTGGACGGTTGAATGTCCGTGTGTACTTGAGTAAGGATTTTCTTTGGATTCCAAAACTTTAGTGAAAACATTTGATGAATCAGAATCGGTATTCAATTGATCGAAACCGGGCAAACGAATACTTGTATCACCAGCTGATAAACTCGATTTACCATCGGGAGATGCTTTGGAAAATGTCATTGCCATGGTTTTACTTTCGATAGTTTTCGTTTCGTTTGTTGACGAACGATTTACTAAAGCATCACCAACCGTAAACAAACCACCGGAACTTCGTTTAGCGATAGTCGATGCCTAGAAAACAGTCGAATAGAGAGCAAAAAAAACATTTTCAAAGTAGGAAAAAAAAGATCGATTTGTACTCGTTCACGTCCTTCGATAATTTTCTTCTTTTCCTCTTCTAATTTCGATCGAAATTCTTCCCATCGATCTTCGGGTAATGTGTCACAATCATCACATGAATCGTAGAATTGAGCTGGTGCATAGAGAACTTTTGTATCGGTTTCTTCGTTTTCACTTTCTTTCATATCGGTTTCAAGATTCTATTAAAATAAGTGTTCAACGAATTCAAACAATTGTCAATGACGAACTTCAATCACAGCAGCAGGATCATTATTTTGATCTTTCGAAACTGTTTTCGATGCAGCTTGCAGAACATTACCTCCAACATCCATCAATGCTAAAATCCAAAACAAATTCCATTCATCGAACACACGTAAATAAACACAAAAAAAAGCACAAACATGATGCAAGACCAGTAATTGTATTCTCATCGGCCGAGTCCATGTCTCGTACTTTCGATCCAACTTTTTCAATAATTCCTGCACCTTTTTCCTATATGAAAATAAAAAGCAATCCTATTCGTCAGAAGCAGATATTCAATGAATCGAACTTGATTATTCAATGGCATTTGATTACTATTAGCTGTAACAGTTGCACTTGCTTTAACTGCTTTATCAACCATATTTGGATCATTCGATGAATCGAGAACCGTTGTCATTGATGATAACATTTTTGATCGCATCTAAAAATCGAACGAATCAATTTCGTTTAGATAGTTCGTTCTTGTTTGATTTCAACATACAGCGGCCATTCGTTCGTTCATAGCTTGTGCTTCGACTTCATTCGTTTCACTCGTCTATTTTCAATTGAAAATCAATTTGAAATCGATCGAAATCAATCAACTCACCGTATTACTACTCATTTCGTTCAATTTATCAGCGAGACCTGTTATCAATTCAACTGCTTTCTTTGGATTAGCTGCTGCTAAATCATCTAAATTCTCCATAACTCCTTCTAATGCTGACAGATCGTCAGTTTGAAGTACTAAATTAATCGGTTTATCGACTTCAAAACGTCCGACATACTGTCTTCCGTCGATTAAATGTCGAACAATCAATATAAAATGTAATGTTCCATTATTAAAATTCAAATCATGTTCATTAATCTTTAAGAATTTCGTTTCCGAATCGATCTGAATCATTTCTGGTTTTTTTTCTATCAACGAAAAACATTGATGTTCGAGAATTTGTAAATTGAGCTCATTTTGTCGAAAGATCGGATTGAATTTCGACCATTCAATCGTCGTTTGAATCTGATTGAGTGGATTGGTATCGGTTGGTCTCGATGAACCCAACGGAATCATATTCGGTTGGAAGAGTTTCGATTGTGAACTTTCCGGATAGCAGAACAAAGTAAAATTTAATTTCCGTCGATCGAAATCCTTTCGATCGGGATCGGTTGCTGTCGAATAAAAATTCATGAGAATATCTTGATCGCTCTCATCGATGGTTTGATTGCCGTCGAATTCAGTGACAAGATCCGATCGAATGATTTCAATCGGTTGAATAAATTGCCGAAAATCAGCTGGATTCGAACTTAAACTAACTGTATAAACGGCCAGATAATATCCATGTGGAACTGTGCGTGCTGCTATTGTTAAATCGGATTCGGTTGTTAGTTCTGCACAATGTTGATTGAGAAATGTTTCTGGAAGTGATGGATTTAAATAACGTTGTAATAAACGTGAGTATTTCCATAGTGATGAATCGAGAGATAGAAGGTAATATGAAAAGAGAAAGTCATCCTTTGAACAACGACTGACGATTTCTGGTTTGAGATTATGTTGGAGACTGTAGGGTAAGAGAAGTAGAGCGGTTGATTGAGAATGATTCGTAGAATTTGAAGATGTTAAATGAAAATCTTGTTCTTCGAAACATGTTTCTTCAGGTTTGATTGTTCCTTCAACGATTGTTACCGTTGAACATTTTAATTCTACGGGAAGATGTTTCGAAGATGCTTGAATAAATTTAGCACTTATTTTAAATGTTCCAGTTTTCGTAAATCTATAAATCAAAGACATAAATTCTTCATTTAAAAATATCAATTATTACCTATATCCAATCTGTAAACGTTGTCGAGTAATTCGTTTCCAATGAATTAAATGTACCCCATCATTAACTTTAACTGTTCGATTAAACGAATTTCGAATAAAATCTCCGTAGTGAAGAACAAATTTTTTCTCCTGATCAAAATCAATTTGTACATCAAATCCAATTCCATTTGTCCATTGTACATCAACCCAAATGAAATCCTCATTCACTAAACCAAACGAATTAACAATAAAAACTTGTGGTTTGGTCGTTATTTCTGTTCCAACGGTAAAAGCCACTTGTGCCTCGCGTATAGTCGGCGGATCTCCACCTTGTACATGTAAAATCTGTCGACCGTATGTTGTTATATTCATATAGATTTGTTCGGTGAAATTATTCGATTGAAATAATTGAATACGTTCGGTTTTACTTTGATTTTTCTCATTGAAATTATTAATTACAGTTAAAGTAAATATTCCTTCGTAATTAATTCGTTCTAAAGCGTGAATTGTCACCAATGCAAATTGATTAGTATCGGGACGATCCTCAATTTCGACTTGAAATGGTGAAAGTGGTGGTTCGACATCGATACGAATCGTTTGATTCATCGAATTAATATGATTCAATGCACTTATCATTGGCTGATATTGACCAGCATTTGAATATGTACAATTACCAAGAATAAATGATTTATATTCGACAATTTCTTCAATATAGATAATTTCTAATGGAACATCAGGCGTTCCACAATCGAAAACAATCGTTAGATCAACTGTTGGCTCAAGACTTATGGATAATTGAATTGTTTGACCACTTTTAATGATTGTTTTCGATGCTTCGATATCTAAAGATCGAATAGATGGTTGAATATTAATTAGATACGGTTGTAACGGCATTGAATCGCACATTAATTGATAGAAATGTTTACCAATGGATAAAAGCTAAACAAAGATAACGAATAACGAAAAAAACATTCGAATTAAATCGATTTTTTACTTCATTAGGTATAACTTCGAGTTTTTTCTTTCTCCAAATTAATTTCATTGTTTGATTAGAAATCATATTTTTCAAATACAAACAATTCGCATGTCGAAATAGATAATCTTCATTCGATATCAGTTCAAATCTGCTGGCTATCGATGTTTCCATTTGATTTTTGATAATCATCATTTTTCTATTCATATTTTCTCGTCGAATACTTCGCGTTATTTGCGTCGTATTCGTACTCAATTCATTGTAACATTTCATTGACACATTATATTCACCAAAACGAGTGTAATTGCTCGCAAAAAACGCTGTATAATACTGATGTCGATTTGTTCCGTTGGTTTGTCGGACTCCATCGCCGTAGTCCAACGTACAATTAATCGGAATACTTCCTTTGAAACAAAACAAAAAGAAGAAGTTAGAAATCAAACTTGAATCGAAGTGAATTTACCGAATGTTTGAACGGTGAAGTTTTGATAGGGATGACTGTCGCGATTGTCAGGTGAGAGATGAAGGAATTTTATTGGTAGATCAGTTTTAATGAAAACAACATCGACGTAAACAGTTCGATATTCGGCCATTTCATTGTTTACCATTCGACGATAATCGGCACGAAATTGAACTTTTTTTGCACCTTCGTTTTTCCACGAGAGATTCACCTGAAGGGAAAGCAAAGCGTCGATTATCGATTGAATAAACTAGATGCTTACGACGCCAGCTGTTATATAGATTTCATTGGAACTCGAATTCGAGTTCGTTGGTTCGTGACCTTCGATATCACCGTAGACAGTCAATGATGCAAGATTTCGTTCGTTTTTAACAGTAACAATAATTTCAACACCTTCATTTCGTTGAACACGCGTTCGACCGTGTGTCAAAAACGTTGAATCAGCCATTTTAATATCCAAACCTACGACAGATCTCTTCGAATTCGAGTTCTCAATCAAAGCAAATCATCGCTCACCAACTTCAGCATCAATTAAATCGATTGTATTGCTAACAACCATCACAAACCATTCGTCACTATTCGAACAATCATTGTTCAATGAACATTGACATTTTTTCTCGTATTTAAAAGCGGTATCGAATTCGTATGATGTTTCTATACAACCGCATTGTTTTTTACTTGGAAAATACAAAGCAATCTGCAAATAAAACGATTTTTCAACAATGACGTTTGTTTTTTCTTTGTCAATACTTTTGTTCCGCGAGAAAAACATTCTTCTCGGCAGATTTTCCAAGTATCGAATGTATTCGGTACGACGTATTCGTGAAGGCGATCATTCGGTTTTGTACATCCTAAGAGAACATTTTCCGGTGAAACTAAACAAAAATCGTTTGTTTTTTTGTTCGGCATAGAAAATAAAACAAAAAAAAATCGAACCTTCAGAAATTTCTTCATCGGTTAATACGCGTTCATAATAAACAATTTTATCAAACAAAGCAATACCCGAACCAGTGCCATAGATAACAGCTGATCTCGGATGAACTTGACTGTATTTAAATACGAACACTTCAGTATAATTCTCCACTTGTGTTTCCTTGTAGGGAAAACCATCGAAATAAAGAGCCATTCGATGATGTTTGCCAGTTTTTGTGACATGTTCTTGAATTGTTGTAACGGCATCGATCCATCGATTGATTTCTAATTCGACTTCGATTTGCCAATAGTAAGCAAATTGATCATTTCGGAATTCTTTCAAACCAAATTCGAGGTACGACGTATTTTTTGATTGATGCAAATAGATTAACATTCCATCACCGAATGGTTCGTGTGCACCTGTACTAAATAATAAAAATCGACGTTCACGATCGACTGCAGTCAATTGATTCAAACGAAATCGAAATTTCAATGACCAACCGTTCGTCAAACAAATCGATAGTTGACGAAGACATTGAAAATCATAATTCGATAGACGATAGTAACCATCCGACGCTGATGATGCAATCGAGCGATTCAGAAGAACTTTCTCATCGAAATTTAGTTCAGAATTAATCGTATCGTATACTTGAATCAAAATGAAGACGATGTGAACCACAGAGACCTTCATTCTATTCAAACTGCAGACAAACTTAGACGGTATAGCGTGATGAAGAAAAAAAAGCGAACAAGGTGACTTGATATTGTCAAATGCAAAATCCGAATGAAAGTAATACGCAATGTTTTCTTTTCCCTTTGTCTTTTTAGCTGAAACTCAGGAGAATCGTTGCAGTTTTAATCATATATTCGAAGTTAATATAATACAAGTCTTCGGAGAAATATCATGACTAGCCGATGGCGTCATCATAAGAAAAAAGATTTTTTTTTTCTTATTTTCAAAATGAAAAATGATCATAGTAAATTATTTATTCGTATAGATCTGATAAATAACATTCGCGTATTGGGAAATTGCTTTTCGAAAACACAATTAAACTGAAAATCTATTTTATTTTTTTTCACAGACTCTATCTAGAGAAAAGATTCTCATATAAAATTCCATTTATTGCCAATTGACGTCAACGATATCAATCACCAGAGTAGTTTTATAGAGTAAAAATGAATTAGTTATTTTGAATGTTCACATATCATCGTGCGCCATCTGGTTTCAATTTTTTTCTTTTAACATAATGTTTAGTTTCTTAGACAACAAATAAAATTATGAAAGGCATTTTAACAGAATTTATTAAACAGAAAAAACACACGTACTTGCATCACAATGTTTATTTTAGAGTAAAGAAAATGAGCGAAGATATATCATCACCATCATGGACTCAGCTTATTTGTAGTGAAAAATATAAGTCTCGACCTAAATTTAAATCTCGGACATGCTGTATAGTTAATGATAAATCGACATTCGGCAAAGAAAATCAATTATGTCCTTGCCAACGATTAGTTCGTCGTCATAGTTTTACCGGTGATTCTTTAGAATCGAAAGCAGAAGACAATTCTACTTGGCAATTACCATCGGAATTTTTTGATGGTTCAAATCAATCTTGTAATGTCGATATCAATGTCTTTGGAGTATTAAACTCATTTCAATGTAAATTTCTTCGAATCGATACTCGAATAAATATGGAACATATTGTTCAACTACTGATTGATGATTGTAACGGAAAACCAAATTTGATTATGAGTATTTATGGTGGAGCGAAGTATTTTACTATGACTGAACGACTTGAAAAAGAATTCATACGTGGTATTGTCGATGCTGCAACAATGGCCGGTAAATAAACGAAAACATTTTTCAGTATAAAGATTTGTTTATTCAGATGCATGGATTCTAACTGCTGGAATTAGTAGTGGCGTATCGAAATTAGTTGGTGAAGGTATTGCTCATCATCATCTTTTACATCAATATTCCAGTACAGTTAAATGTATTGGTTTGACTATGTGGGGAACTGTTAGTGAAGATACGCGTCGTAATTTGAAAAGTCATTCATTTGTAATAAGTTATTACAATTCTGTTTTTTTCTCAAAGAAATCAATTTTGACTTTTTTTTTCGTATTGAAGTCGAAACCTTTATATCAACGACAAATTCCTGACGATGTTCAAGAAGATAAAGAAACAATCGAAGAGAATCATACTCATTGTATTTTGTTCGATAGTGGACGATTAAATGAATATCTTAGTGATTCACATCGTGATAAATTTGTAACTGAAGTATGCAAAAATACCGAAAACACACACACTTGTATGTAGAAATGCAAAAAAGTTTCTTTGATTAAATTGAATATATTTTTGTTCGTTTTTCGTTATAAGGTTATGCTGTCACAATAATTGTCGAAGGCGGTACAGGCAGTTTAGAAGTCATAGAAAACGATATAAAAAATGGAAGACCGATTGTTTTAATTCAGGTTTTTTGCTATTCGATGAAAAGATGTGTAACAATTGGATATTCTAGGGTAGTGGACGGTTAGCTGATGTACTTGCGACATTAGTTGAACAGACTTCAAATACAGATCGAAATCAAAACTGGTTAGTTGATTTTAAATGTTTATTCTATTGGATTTTGATCTGTTGCTAGGTGTCCGTCGGAACAAGAAATCGATCAAGCTTTGGAACGATTTTATACCAATCTTTCGAATGAAGACATCACATCAGCTAATAGACGAATATCTGAAATTTTAAAAGAAGCCAATCGTCATTTACTTCACGTCTATTGTTTGGAACGGGATAAGAATGTTGTTGAAATTATTTTCAAAGCTATTTTTACTGGTATATTGTTGTTTATGTCTTCATTAATAATTCGACTTATTTTCTTTTTTTTGAAAATAGTAAAAAGTCATCAAAATAAACTTGCCAAAGATAAGAAAGACGACAATACATTGGAACAAGAAAAACGACATCGACAAGATGAAGACAAATTAGTTGATTTAGCTTTAGAATGGAATTATTTGGATGGAGTGTTGCCTATTCTTCAAGCAAGACACGGTGACATGGCACGAAAGAAGAAAAAAGAATTCATTGAAGTACAGCAATTGAAGTTGAATAAGGATATGAAATCGAATTTATCTTGAATTTAGGATGATATCAAACGACAAAAAGAAATTTTTATAAAATCTTTAGAAAAAAATCGTCCAACATTTATTGAATACTTTCTAAGTGCTGGCTTTGATCCATTAACATTAGCTGACAGAAAAGATCCGCTTTCTTATCGATCGTTTATGTGTCAACTTTATGCAAAAAGTCGAGAAGCAATGAGTGTCGTGCGTTATCCTCGAGAATTCGTTATTTCAAGGATGTATTTCTTCAATTTTAGAGTTATAGAAATCGTGTTTCAACTTTATTTGGTAACACACCTGATAATTCATTGAAAATTGTCGATGATCAATTGAATAGACTAATTGGAGCTTATTTCGATCGAATCTATTCTCTGAATGATGATCATTTATTTAATCGTGTTAAAATCGATTTAACAAATCACGTTTGTACATGTTGTAGCAAACGAAAATCAAATCAAAATGACACAAATCAAAATGAAAATGAGATTGAAAAGCTAAACAATCCAGATTATACCAAATATCAGATACTTCGTGATCTTTTTCTCTGGTCGATTTTTATGGATATGCCAGATATGGCCAAAGTTCTACTTCTTCATACACGATCGCGTATTTGTGCTTCTCTAATTGCATCGGCTTTATTTAAAGAATACGCTAGTTTATCTCCACTAGTTGATTTAAAAGATAAATTTGCAATGCAATCATTAGAATTTGAAACTTACGCTGCCATGTCATTGAATAAATGTTATGAATATAATGAAGAATATGCTTGTGAGTTACTTTTAAGACGAGTGCCTCTATTCGGTAATGTCAGTTGTATGAAAGTGAGTGCCATCGATTCGAAAAACGAATATCGACAACTACTTAATCAATCGATTTGTTGACAGATAGCAATAGCCAGTCAATGTGGAAAACTAGTTGAAACCGCTTGTTTTGATCAAACATTAAATCAAGTTTGGTATAATAAGCTGTCATTGGCTAATGAACAAACATTAGGAAGATTAGCACATATTCCTTCGATTTTTACTGGCGGATTGTTAGCACCCGTATTTATTACCTATAGAAATGCTGAGGAACGTTCATTGAATGTAAGATAAACGAAACATATTGACAGTTCTGTTTTTTGATTTTGGTCATATTCTTATTTTAGGATGACAACGGAAATCGGTAGGAAAATGAAATCAATTGAAAAGAATAATATTTGATTTCTAGATTATACTCAGGTGGTATTGATTATTATGTAACTGATGATGGAAAAAACGAATCGAAATTTCGAAAATATGGAAAACGTTTTCTCTATTTTCATACAAGTCCATTAGTAAAAATGGCTTATCATTTTGTAAGTCATTCAAAAGTTATTTCTTCTTCGACATACGTACATATCTATTTCACATGTTTATTTAGATCAGTTACATTTTGTTCCTATTGATATTCAGTTATATGATGTTGTATCATCTGGATGCTAGAGATACATTCGATATTCCACATTGGACTGAAATCTATGTGATCATTACTGTTTCAACAATGTTTATTGAAGAAATTCGAAAAGTAACAGAAAATTGAACATCTCTGCTCTTGAGTTTTTGAATCTACGATAGCTCTATCATGATTATACTAATCTTATGGTTGAACGTTGGGGTTCAACAGGCTCGACAATTGTCACTGTTCTATCAAATGCCTTTTATATCCTGCCTTATCTTTTATTTTACATTGGTCTTGGTTTTCGATACTCGAGTTATACGAGTGGTTTACTTTCGGCTGCTAGGTAAATTCAAATTTAAAAACATATCTTTCTACTTTATTTATTTAGAATTATATGGGCACTTGACCTTGAATTATGGTATTTACGTTCATTGAAATTTGTCATGGCTTTCAAATCGTTGGGTCCGAAACTATTTATGCTCAAAAATATGGTTTGTAAAAATTGAATATTTTCGTTGAATTCATTTGTAAATTTTAGCTTCGAGATTTGTTTGCTTTTGTCTACATGATATTTATTGCCATAGCTGCATATGGAGTTGTTTCGAGATCATTGATACTCTACAAAGAAATACCATTTACTGGTCAAGGCATTTTTAGCAATATATTTTATGAGCCTTATTGGTTTATTTATGGTGAAGTGTCAGATAAAGATCTACTTGATGGTAAAAACAACTAAATCGAAAAACAAAAATATATTTTTCATTCTGAAAATCTTTAGAAGAAATCAATAATAGTTCAAGTGGAAAATTTGCAGAAGCCACAGCAACTCATGTTTTACTATCATTTCACATGTTATTCATCAATATTCTTTTACTCAATCTATTAATTGCCGTTTTTACGTAAATACAAAAAAAACGAACATTCCCTATTATTCGAATTCTTTTGTTTTCAGTGATTCGATTGATAAAGTTCAAGAAAATACAGAATTCTACTGGCGTCATCAACGTTATTCACTTGTTCGTGAATATTTCGGATTATTACCACTTGGTTATCCACCTTTAGTGGTTATTTATCATGTCATTTTATTCATTCTTTTTCTACGAAAGAAATGTCGTCAAATATTTCGCAATAATCAAGTTCAAGGAGCGAATTATGTTCCAAAATCTGGAAGCATCATGCCCATTTTTAGTATGTGTCGAACTAGGCGAAGAATTACGATTTGATAATCGATGAAAATTCTTTTAGAAATGATTCCATTGAATGATGCACAGTATGATCAATGGGATTTATTTGAAAATGCTGCGACGTATAGTTATGCGCGATCAATTTTAGAAAAATATAAAAATAAAGAAAGTTTAATTGACAGTGAAGATAAACGAAAGAAATCTGTGATAACCAATGAGTAAAAACGACGTAGTTTGCAAAAGAATAATCGGAATAAATCTATTTGTTTCTTAGTTCGTCAGCTGTGCAAACAACAGTCGATAAACAACAGCCAATGGAAGATTTCAAGAATGAACTACTTACAGCATTGAAAGCCTTTGTTGCTGAAAATCAAAAGGGTTTAGAACAAGTATGAAATTACTATTGATTTTAGTTTTTTTCTTCAACTTTTCTTTTTTGTTAGAATAATTCAAAATTAGAAAAACGTTTAGATGAGGTAATACAAACATATTTAAATCGATTTTAAAAGATGAATTTTTTTCTATATTTAAAGATGCAAAAATCATTGGAATCAATGACCGGTTCGAGTAGAATCTCTCAGAAAGCTACAACAGATTGAATACAACAAATTAATTACATATTTTATTCAAGATTATTTTCAATTGTGATTATTAATGTTTTTTAAATAAAAATTGTTGATTGAAAAATCTTTGTCAAATAGGAGACAACGATAAATACAGATGTGTCTCTTGCCAAATGTAGACACTATCTGAGAGTAATATTAACCGTTTTGTAGACAAAAAAACTGAAAAGAGAACTGGAAATACAGATGACAGATTACTAATACTAATGATATTAGAAGTTAGAGAAGAAAATTAAGAAAATATTGATTCATCAGAGATTTATATATTGTAGACAATCGTTATGTCTTTATCAGAATGTGGGATATAATTAGTTTCTCTTCTTATTTTGACTTTCTACTAATTGAATGTCGTATATCGTATGTACTTGACTGAAAAAGAAACCATGTATGTTATTACATTGACTTTTCATCGAATAACTAACAACGAAAGGCGCCGAAAAGCAAATTATAACTTCGAAATTTGCATTTATTCATTGTTATGAGTGAAGCAGTATGTGTTAATAGATTTCATCGACAAACTTCTATGATTTGATTTTAATTGAATAGATAGCATTACATCCGTACAGAAATCAAATTTATACAGATTTACTTCGACAACACAATGTAAATAATCTTTTTAAAGATTCGGAATTTCCACCAACGAAATCATCGCTTTACTATACACCTGGTTTCAATCGAACAATGGATAATGTCACATGGAAACGACCATATGCAAGTATTTTGATGAATTATCTTATTGAATAATAAAGTATTTTAATTGATTAGGAAATGTGTTCGAATCCGCAGTTTATTGTTCAAGAAGCGAATCGATTTGACCTTGATCAAGGTCAATTAGGTAATTGTTGGTTTATTTCGGCTGTTAGTATGATAACACAGAATGCAACGATATTCGAACGTGTTTGTCCACTTGATCAAACGTACGACAAACGATATTATGCTGGTAGAATTGGGAATTTGTTTTGTTTGGAACTGAATGAGAGATGAATTTCTATGAATAGGAATATTTCATTTTCGTTTTTGGCAATTCGGGAAATGGATTGATGTTGTTATTGATGATTATTTACCGACGATAAATAATCGTCTAGTTTTCTGTCAAAATGTAAAAGAACCAAATGAATTTTGGGCTGCTTTACTTGAAAAAGCGTATGCAAAGTAAACTAAAACTCGAGATCTCATCATAAATAATCAAACATTTCATTTTGTTTGATTATTGAAGACTTAGTTTTTCATACGAAGGAACTGATGCTGGACAAACAACTGACGCTCTTATTGATATGACGGGTGGAATCGAAGAATCATTTAATACAACAGATATTAAAGATAAAGAACATTTTTGGCAAACAATTGGTACTGCTTTGAAACACGACGCTATGCTTGGATGTTCGATATCAGTATGTTCATTTGATTGATTCGTTCGTTTGTTGTCGATCGTATCTTGTAGCCCGATCCAAGTGAACGTGAAGCACGCATGTCAAATGGTTTAGTCAAAGGTCATGCTTATGCTGTAACAGCTGCTGTTCGTGTTAAACTAACTAATAGTGAAATTGTTCAATTAGTTCGTTGTCGAAATCCTTGGGGAAATGAAGTCGAATGGAAAGGTGCTTGGAGTGATGGGTAAATGGATTTGATATTTTTCATGTATGAATCGATTATTTTTGAAAGTTTAGTGATACAAATAATTGGAATAAAGTCGATGCACGAACACGAGATCAATTACATTATCAAAATCAAGCTGATGGAGAATTTTGGTAGTAAAATTCGAGCAATTTTAAATCTATAATCGACAGTTATCTTGCTATTAGGATGTTATATTCGGATTGGTTGAAAAATTTTGAACAAGTTCAAATTTGTAATCTTTCGCCGGACTCATTCGAAGGTCAATTAACTGCTCAACAGGTAAAGAAAAGGCCGATCCTAAACGATTCGAATATGTTTCGTAAAATTTACGATTGAAAAATCAGGGAAAACATATAACTTGGCATCAAACACAATTCGATGGCGCTTGGATCAAAGGCGAAACAGCCGGTGGTTGCGGTCAACCAAAAATCGGTAAGTACATTGTCGTAGATCATATTCGCTCTGACCTTTCTCGATCTATCTATAGAAAAGTTTTTCACGAATCCACAGTATCTAATCAATGTGTCAAAAGTTGATACCGAAGGTGGTGATGGATTATGTACTGTTATTTGTGCTTGTCTACAGAAGTATACTCGACAAAAACGACAACAATTAAGAGTAGAACAAGCCGAAGAATATATTAATTTACGATTATTTCGAGTAAATTCGTATTAAATAATTCGACTTGTATTTAAAAAAAAAGAGAATTTTACTAAATAGATTCGAGATTCAGTTGATATTTCACAAGCCACGCAAGGTTTTAAATTCTATCCGAAAGATCTCGAACGACAAGGTGATACGGGTGGGTAATTCTAAAATAGAAAGCAAAAAACAACAATAATAATTTGTCTTCTTCTATTGCTGTTATTTAGGTGCTTATATTAATAAACGTGAAGTTACGGGACGATTTCGTGTGAGACCAGGAAATTATATTTTAATACCGTCAACCTATGAGCTAGAGAAAGAAGGTCAATTTCTTGTAAGAATATTTACGGAAGGTGGATCAACTGGGAGATCATTAAATATGGATCAACCAGATACAGTAACTTTTATCAATCCATAGAAATTGATGTAGATTCAAGGCTTATATGTGTTTTTAGGGTCCACCTTCGCCAACAGCAGCGAAAGAGAAATACGAATATCAAGATGGACAAGGAAAAGATACCGAATTTACTGTGATGGAATGGTACGACAAACTACCCGAAGGACAAAAAGCTTTAGTGAAGTAAGAAAGAAAACTCTTGAGGGTATATTTTTATTTTCGAAATATATTCTATTCTAGATACGGTGGTTATGCTACTGTTGGTGTCAGTCTACTTTGTTGTCTTTGTTACTATGGTAGAAAAACTTGTTGTAAGAAAAAATCGAATTCGAAACGATCATAAATTCAGCATAATAACATTACTTTTATCATGTGATAGAATGCTATTTGAACTCTTTTTGATTTTCCGCATGATCTATAATTTATTTGCACTGAAAGGAATGTTTGTTTTCTTCCTACATGATAAAAGAACAAAGATCACTATACTAATAACATCCGCATTATTCCTTTGAGGAGATTCGACTAAATAAACTTTGTTAAGATGTTATTTTAATATTTTTATTCGTTCAAAAAAAAACAAATTTACAATTTCTTAACTAAATTTCTAAATCAATTTTAAAACATATATTCACAACGACGATAGAAAATAACTTGTGGTTCTTGAGAATCACTTTTAAATCCACCAAAAAAACGCATAACATCGACAAATAAAAGTTTAATTCTGGGCGATATGTTTGACGTAATTGAATAATATCTTTCAAATGGTCCATCACAACTATCGTCATCATCGTCATTTTCGTATTGTGCTGGTGAAAGATACAAGAAAAATGATGCCGGAGCCCGTCTTTCAATGTCATATGTGTCATCATCATTTGGAACTCGATAAATTAATTCAAATCGTGGTGTCTTATTTCCACGTTGTTGTTGTCGTTGTTGTGTTTTGAAAAAATGTTGACTCAATTTCTCGATAGCATCTTCAATATTAGGACATAGGCGAGTATCTGAAGGATCTTCACAACTATCCATCGCACATTCTACACACATGTAGAATGGTTTGGGATAATTCAATCGAAATTCTAAACTTCGTAAATTAAAAATATCTTTTGTTACATATGTAAATAGATGTGTTGGTAAATAACCAGTAATAAACGATTTGATTTGTTCATTTTTCATTAAAGCTATATGCCGAGCACATCGTTCTTTGAGAGATAAGAAATTGTTGAATCGTTTTTCTGAACGTTCAAATCGTTTAATAGCACCACACAATGAATGGCGATCTCCTTTGATTCCAATAGCTATTGTCGATGACGAAACGGCATTTTTACAATTACGACCCATGTTATGATTTAAAAAAAAAGAATGAAAAGTAAAAGAATATAGTCATGTATGTATACATATACATATCGAGGTCCAATCCGTTTGATTAGAATAAAGGCTTTTCATTCGCCATGTCAAAAGAGATATGTATACATAAAAACATGATTTTAAGATTTAATAATGTTATTGTTTCCATAGTATTCCAATAAAACATGCTACTACAGAATTCAAACCTTAAAAATCCTTTAAAACTAATCAACACTAGTCAAACATTGTCCAAAGGACGTGATTATAAAATTTCTACTTTGAGTGCGTAAGACAAGAAATATTTATTCAATCAAAAAAAAACATCAGTTATCACCTGAAGAAAACGAATCGAAATAAATGCACTCATCTTAATTATTCTGCTCTAACCGTATGTCTGATAAAAACAAATGAAATGTGACGAAATTTCGATGAAATCAGTTCTGCTTCTGATTGCTGATGATAGAAATAACAATTGTTCTTTCAGTTCAGGATCGATGAGAAAAGTAAAAATAAAGTTGTGTAAGTACAAAATATGAGAGTAAATATAATGAAAAGAAAGAAAGAAGAAAAAAAAAGAAAGAAAAAGAAACCTGATTCATACATCAACTGTCATCATTGCCACTTTTCATTTGATCGACTTTAAATTCGCTCCGATTTCATATGCTCTAAACCGAAATATTTTTTATTCTACTTTCTTAGAGAAGATCAATTAAACATTCTAGATTCTCATTAAATCAACACAAGCAAATGAATGTTACTGAATAAATTTGAATATTCTATTGAAAGACGACGTGTAAAACTCTCATCAACGATTAAAAAGAATTTCGTATTATTATTTCAAGGTATGTCTGAATATTTCGTTATTTAAAATAAACGATATTATGCAGATTTTATGCCTACGAGTATATTAAAGGAGCAATATATTCGTAATAGCGAAGTGATATCGATGCATACAGATTTGAAATCTTGTCAATCGACACAAATGAATTTGTTAGGAGATTTCTATGTGTTTTTTTTTATAATCGAACAAACATTTTTCTTTTCGACTACCTTCAACATAGATTTTTCATCAATTTCAATTTGCGAATTTTCCTCATTTCTTTTTGCTTGCATCATGCTGTGAGCATATGTATATGAGTTTATTTCAAACAGAACAAACAATTCTCGATAGTTTCAGAAATAATATTGATAATAATCTTCATTTATTAATGATTATTTCATCAGCTGAATCAAGGCTAATTTAATATTTGAATTTACAATTTTGTATATTTTCTACTAGTAGAGAAAAAGTTTTTTTTTTCTTCTTTCTTTCCTTTTCTGCGTATATTATTTGTTATGAATCAAAAGAGGACACGCCTTGGATATTTCTTTTTTTTTTATGTAAATCTGTTACTGCAAGAGAGTTTAATAACTTTTCGTTGCTTATGCATTCATTGACAGAGGAACTGTAGGTAGACGATTCGATTGAATGAGAAATTATTTCGCTTTACATATATGCGCCTGGCTTCGACATATACGGATTCTCATGATCTAAGTAATATGACCTTTAGTATAAAATTCAATATGTATATTCAAATAAAAGGCGATTAATCCGTATCTGAAGAGTTGATGTAATGAAAAAGAACGAGCACGAATATCTTTATTTTCTTAGAGAATAAAAAGATTTAAAATAATTATATTTATCTACTTTTGCATAGGCTCATGTCACAGTTGTTTTTCAATGGTACGTCGCATCCGTCATTGTACATTACATGTTCGTCTAGCTTTCGCTTTGCTCTTGTCTGTATGCGTGTCATTGGCATTAATAGTAGTAACAAATGACCAACGAAATTTCTATTTTCATTTCGATGAAACATCGGATATATCCGATCGAATTGTGTTATTTGTTCGAACATCACAGAATTGTCAATCACGTTTAAAATATCTTCTACAAAGTTGGATTCCAACGGGTTATGACAAACAAAAGAATTTCTATTTAATCACGGATCATCTTCAAAATCGAACATTACTCAATTCATTTCGGCATATTATCGAAACCGAATGTCCACAAACACATAATCGTTACGATTTATGTTGTAAAACTGCACACGAATTTGAATTATATTATAATATCATCAAAAATCAATCGAATATCGAATGGATGTGTCGATTCGATGATGATCAATATGTTAACTTAAAAAATCTCTACAGTTTTCTCTCTCAATTAAATTCATCGAAAATGTACTATATCGGTCGAACGAGTATTAAATATCGTTTGAAAGTCAGTGAAACAACTCGTTCATTTACATTTGCAACGTACGGTGCCGGTGTTTGTTTTTCTCACACATTATTAGCACAACTTCGTCCGCATACAAACGTCGAAAGTCTTCCAAATGGTTGTGTTAAACGTGGCATATCGGATGATGCTTACATTGGTTATTTAGTTGAAATTCTTTTAAATATCAGTTTAACATCGATCAATGATCTATTTCATTCACATTTAGAAAAACTCGATGAATCATTTCGATATTTTGCTCTCAATGATCTTACACGTTTGATTACATTTGGTTTTGCGTGGGATCGATATAAATTAGAATGGTTACCTGTAATTCATCGTTTAATCGAGTTAGTTAATGAAAATCGAGCTGAAACAGCCAATTATTTTTGGTTATTCTTGAGAAATTACGAACGAGAACACCCGGAAGATCTGAGAAATAAATACGATGATTCGTGTATATCCTATCAAATTCTTCGAAATCAAACAATTGAATCTCAACGAAAAAAACAATCTCAAAAAGCTGCATGACAAAAACTGAAACGAGTCTTCTTTGTTTGTCGGTTTTTTGTTCAAATTGCATCTAAATGACACTATCGACACGATAGTCTAGTCGATGATTTCTAGGATTTCGTTATGTTTTGTGAAAAAATGAAAGACAAAAAAACAACTCGACAACAACATCAATGAATTGTTATTTTTATTTGATTGTATTTTGATAAATATAAAAAGAAATAATTGATTCAATCTGCGAATGACTTTAGATACAACGGAAATCGATCTCTCAGGCTATAATTGCTTTTAATCATTGAACTCTACAATTCTATTGTCTGCAGACAAAAACTATCCATCGGAAGTTTGCAGAGTTCATCGAATATTCTGCAAAAATTCATCACCAACCAAACAATTTATCATTGTCAATTTTCTTAATAATTTCTGACCTTTATATTTCAATTCATTTTCCGGATTGATTCATACGTCTAATAGTATCATTTTCTTTTCAACAGATCTATTTTATCATGAAAATTTAATCGATTTATGCTTTTTTTTACATAGAATGTTTAGTAAAAAATGACGTTTGTCGTCTATTAATAGTTAAACATCACCAGATAAATAATTTATACTTTTCTGTCTTTTTTTTCTTCGAGTTTAATAAGATTTTCTGTCTTTTTTTTAAAATAAAGAATGAATGTAATCTTTGAATTGTAGCGAATTGATTAAATAACAAAAAAAAAAAGAACACAAAAGCTTTTGCTTGATCTTCTTAGATTTGATACTCAAACAAAGAACTAATCTTCTCTACGTATGTTTTGTATCGAAAAGTCGAAATCAATTATAGTCTATTAGTCAATTGAGTTTCTATTTTCTGGACAAAATTTGTCAGTTGACATTAATCAATAGCAAAGAAAAAAAGAGAAAACAAGTACTCGATTAAATCGTTGATGCTATTAATCTGGTACAAGTCAATACCTAAAAATAAGAACTTTTCCCGTTAATTTCTAATCTCGTGTCACGAATTCATACACGGAGAAAACATAGAGTCGATCAATTTCCTTGAATCAACACAATTATCAACATGTTATGACCGCAGGTATATTTCTCTCGTTTCTTTTTTCTTTGTCAATTTTCCATCAAAATCTATCTGAAAATGTATCGATCTTATTTTTTTGTTGTGCATCAATATGCATGCACGCGACCTTTTGTTAATCGTAACATCGTTGCATTTCTTTCGCCTTAGGGAATGTCGACACTTCCGAAAAACATACTACATGCATACATATAATGTAAGAAAAGGTTTTCATCAAACTCACATCGTAATATTAGATCGTAACATTGATTAGAAATCTGTTTTTAATTAAGAATGCGTGTCATTATTGGTTAATTTCTTTTTTTTTTCTCTCTCTCTCTCTATTCGTATGTCGTTCTAATGATATCAGTTTATTTTCTTTCTCATGATAAACATTTAAATAATTTAGATATTTCTTACATGTTCGAATGCGATATTGATAAAAGCAAAAGAAAAGCAACTAATTGAGTATTAGATTGAGATAGTGAAATCGAAGAGAAATTAATCTGACATGTGTCTCAGTCAGTTACATAGGTTTTCTTTTTCTTAAAACATAATATCTTGTTATTTCTTTTTTGATAGAAACAGATTCTTATCGAGGTTTCTAACTGCTGTCGCTGCTTCCATCGGATTTTTTTTTGAAAAGGGCAAATAGGCTTTCATTTTTTAGGGCATGTTCGCGTCATATACAACGGGTATGTACTGTGTCACATAATTACTCGATTCGTTGTTATCGTAGTTTGATTAAACTTTGTCATGTTGTCAGTTTTCTCGAACATTAATATTGATCATTTATTTAGTATGTTTTTTTTTATATAATAGAAACAAAGAAAAATTCTTGAATATGATAAAATAATGCACTTATACACATTTGAGATGTTCAATTTGTCAGCAGGCGATATTTAAGTGTTAGTTTGGCACGAGCCATTCTCTTGGGATTGTCTTCTTTTTTCTTTTCTCTTTCTTTCTTTCTTTCGTCGTCCCACAAAAGCTACAACAATTGATAATTGTTTTATCGCGTTTTGTCTTCTTCTTTTTTGATTTTCTGATCTAACTTAAAATGCAGAATGCAAAGATAATCATTCGTAGTTTTTTTTCTCTTTTCATTATTATTATTATTGTTGTTGTTGTTGTTGTTCTGTATCCTCAAAATGGTATTTATTGATATTTCCTATGATTTATCTAATTGTAAAAGATTCCAACGGTGAGTATATGTTCGAGATAGAGAATGACTGTTTTGAAGAGTATGACAGCTGTTAAAATTGACAGCAAGGCCTTGCCGTTCTCGTCTTCTTCTTCTTCTTCTTCTTCTTTTTTTTGGGATTATCACTTGAACAATTTGTAATGAATGAAGGACGACATTGCCGAGGATTTGTGGCGTCGTTCATTGATGCACATACATCTCGAATATCACCCGACGACAATCAGTTGAATGAAGAAACGAGATAGAGACAGATGAGTACGATTGATTGTTCTCTTCTTCGCTTTTCTCTTCTTCTTGTGCCCTTGTCTTATCAGAGTCTCTATGCCGTGCAAAAGAAAGATATGAAGCGGAATTATGTGATTCTGCAAATGAAATTATAAGTTGGTTAAGAGCTTCTTCTTCTCCGTCTTCGTTTCTATCTCATTGATAGATTGACGAGAAAGGATACACGCTCTTTCAGTCTTATCAACAACAGTGTGAATGAGCAAATCGTGTGACAGTCACTAATCTATCTCGATCTATACTCCAGAGTAAGAATGAATAAGAAACAGATAAGAAAAGGAGTAAGTGTGCCGATCTGATGAAATGAAAGAACATGAATTTCATTATGCAAAAGTGTTCTGAAGAAAAACTCTTTACACATCTTAGAAATGAAATGGATTCAAAGTAAACGGAAAGATCTATTTACGGCCCATGTTCTGAATTTCTACTGAGTAAGGCAATATGAAAGAAAAGGAAGATGTATGCGTGACATGAGAAAACAACATTGATATAAGGTTAAAAGCAATATCTAAAGCTTTATTTCTACTTTTATGTTCGACTTAGGAACACATAGATGTAAATAATCCTATCAAATAACTGATTACTATCATCGACTATACAACAACAGATTTATGTCAAAGTCAAGTGCCACATAATCGAATGATAATATCTGTCGATTGTTCGATTTCATTGCATTGCTATTTTACAATCATAGGATACTGATCATTATCGATTGGTAGTACTCTAGTCTACTGTGAAACATTTACCCACGCATATAGAAAGAGAGAAACGAGAAAGAGAACGAAATAGAGAGAGAGAGAATGGAAAAGCAGATACATGTTCTCGAGCAATACTTGAGAGCGGTAACGGTGACGATAGCGATGGTAGATCTAATTCGATTTAGTAAATGCGCCGACGCATGTATGTCTGTCTGTATGTGTGCATGTGTGTGTGTGTGTGTGTGTCTTTCTAGTTCTCGCTCCTAATCCGTTAAGCTGAGAGGGTGAATCTCATCTTTTCGCTTAGAAAGCAAAGATGATTTCTAATCTTTTTCTCGAACGACAACGAATGAACGAGAAAGAGAAGTAACTCAGCGAGTGGAAGGAAAAGAGCTTGTGTAATTGTTTAAGTTCATAGACTGAATTAGATTTTTGGTAGGAAAAAAAAGGATACGAAGATGTAGGAAAAGAAGAAGAACAGCATCGTTACGCATACATAGCAAGGGGAAAGAGAGAAAAACATGCACATCACTTTTGAGCAGCCGGATGAGAGAAGAGGTCGACTCTTCACTCTCGTTCGTCGTTTTTGGTTCCTACTCGAGATTTAGCACATGCGTTCAACAACGAATTATTCTGTAGCAATGATCAAGTGAGCGTCCTTGTTGTCATCATCATCATAATCATCATCATTGTTCTATTCTTCATCATCTACTATATATATATATTTATATATATTTATATATACACGATAAATTTACACAATTGTCATCATTAAGTTAGTAAATATATATTCAACTACTATTATTCGACATATTCAAAGTGAGTTAAAGTGATCTAGAAAACTACCTCTTGATTTTTGTCTTGTGTGAAGATTGATGCACACTGTCGATTCCATTGAATCGATCAATCTATTATAGATTCCCTAGAGACGTGATCTTCAATAGTGATTCTTAAAATCTCTAAGCGCAATGTCACATGGCTATCGCACATATCTTATTTTATTTCTTCATCCATTCGTTTAATTCTCGATGTGATATTTAAAACGAGATAATCAATGATAAAGACTAGTCGTATCCGTCTCTCTTGAGAAGATTTTGTCATTTGAAAAGAGAAATAAAACAGGAATATGAGAAAAAAAGATACAAATAGGACATTTGCCGGAAAATCAATTAGTTATTCTGACAGGCTACATAGAGCATTAGCTAGAAATGGAGAATGGTTATCATGTCAGTTCGTCTTTAATATTTATTATTGCTAGTATTTGCCATTAAATTGAACAAGAATCGAGATTAGATTTTTTTTCACATAAATGTAAAAAGAAACAACGACATAAATAAGATCAGAAGAAAAGAACTTGAAAAGAATATAGTTTTAGAGTAACCGACAGGAAATCATTACATATTGTATATAATGAAACGGAAAGAGAAGCATCTTAAACGATATATATATTTGTATTTAGTGACCTGTTTTTCAATTGAACAAGTGAATCGTTTTTCTTCATCTTAAAACTGGATATTCAAACGTTTTCCAATTGAAATCACTTGTGTATCTTTTGCTTTGACTAAGACGTATGAAAGAAAGCAATCTTTAATCGAAAATCGAATAAATTTAGTTTTTTGTCTGTTTCCGTTTTTTTCTCCACTTCTCTCTCTCTCTCTCTGTATCTATCTGTCTGTCTCTTCTCTATCTTCTCTTTTTCCACGCAACATGTTAAATGTATATATATATATCTATATCGGCTCTTTTTCCCGTCGTCGCGCTCGTTTGACTTTATCGACAAATTGATTGCGATCGCTGTTGAGTCTTCTTCGTTCTCTTCGTCTCGTCATTTCTGTTTAGTCTTTCTTTCACTCGTTTAGTGCTTCTTCCTTAAATCGTTCATTTCTCATGTTAAACCACATATTTTTGGATAAAATTATGTTTTACAACAGTTTTTCTTTCCTGATAATCTATCGGATGCATTGACTAATTCTGCTTGACACATACATTACTCATTGTCAATGAAGATTTTTAGTGATTTTACTTGAGTATATCACTAGTAATCATTATTTTTCCATGCATTTTTGTAGTTCAGCTTGTGCCCTTCTCATTTTTTTCTCCCTCTCTCTCTCTCTCTTAAGTCACTATATTAGTCGACATCTTATTTTCCCTTTTTTTTTCTTCTTCTTCTCACTCAATGTCTTTATAAAACATTCAATAAGACTTCGAAAAGAGAAAAAGATTGACTAGAAGAAATGATTAAGAGTTCTACTATTCATAAGTATACGAAGTATGTGAAAAGAAAGAAACAAAATGAAATAGAAAACAATCATTACAATTTCTCATTAATCTATAAGAAAAGATAAATACTATAGAGATACTGATATCAACATGATCCAGTCCAAGACAGATCGTCAAGACTCGTGGCTATCAGGGATTTTTCTCATTTTTTTTCTTCTTCTTCTTCTCTTTTGACTAATTTGATCTAAGATATGACGTACAGATACTTTTTGACAGATCACCAGAGAGCAAAATAGACAGAGAACATCACAATTAATTTTCCACTATTTGATACTTTTTTCTTTCACCTGTAACTCTCGCATTGAAAAAGAAATGAGGAGAGTGCAACAAAATTTTTCATCATGAACATTGCTTTTTTTTTTTAAATACTTCTACTATACTTTGTTTCTCTTTTTGTCAAAGACTTGAGAATAGGAAAGAAATGACAAAACAAGGTGTTGAAAAAGAAGAGGAAGGCACATGCATACAAGGCGTCTTGGCTTCACAGGCGATGCAACGGTGCGGGAGCAAATTAGCTGAGAAAGAGAGCGACAGAGAGAGAGAAAGAGAAGCAAAACTGAAGGAGGTAGGAGACGAGAGACAGAGAAAAAAATGCATAAAAGAGTAAGAAGAAATGTAATTTCTTTATTCAATATAAATATATATATATATATATTTCTTCTCCTCCCTTTTTTTATTCTTACGCCATAAAAGAACGATGTGAGATAGTAATTTTTTAATCAAAAATTCAATATAAGGCAAGTGTTAAGAAAAAAAAAGAGAAATCATTTACTAAATTAACTGTATAGATTGATAGATAAACGTTGTATCGTTCGAAATTTTACAGAACAAATCTTTTTATCTGTTTAGAAATCATTGAAAGAATTAATCATGTGCAAACAAATATTAATATGAGAAAAAGAAATCTGATTGACTAGTGTAGCACATATATAACTAGAGAAAGATATTAGAACTCCTAATTTGCCTGAGTAAAAGGATTAATGTCGAGCGTGGAGATTTTCTCAGTCTCTTCTTTTCTCTCCTTCTGTCTTCTTTTTTATGTTTGTTTCTTATTCATCAGAATTTATTATTTGAATTATTTTGTTTTGTCAAATAGTTACAAACATGAATACATAGATTTATTTCTTTAGATTGAAAGAAAAGAATAAATATTAAATCCTTTTCTTTTTCTCTTTCTCTCTCTTTCTTTCTTAATAGTTATTTATTTCATTTATGCCAATATACATTATTTGAACCCTAAGCGTAAACATGAATGTCGTGAGTGAGAGAAATTATAATTAATACATTCATTAGATTGAAAGTTAGATATTAGAAAAAATAGAAAAGAAACCAGTCATATATCCGGAAGTACTATAGAGGTATGAAAAAAAAACATTAAAAATAAGCTGCAGAAAGATTATTAGCATTTTCTTGTTTCGACAACTTGATCTGTTGTACTTATTTGATGTTCTCTAATTTTTTTTTCTACTTCTTCTTCTGTGCTAAGAATGAAGATTAATATGAAGAGAAGAAGAAGCAAAAAAACTGAGAAGAATTCTAGCACATAGCCTCGGTTTTTTCTTCTTCTTCTCTCTTCGTCTGCTGTTCATTTTATTGAAGTTATTTATTTAAAATTTGTCTATTTTCTTTTTTCTTCGTATTTGTTATTCTAGACGGCGATGACGTATCGCCATTGTCACCGTTTTACAGATGACGGTATGGTGACTTAAAATGGGTTATACATTCGGTTTCGTGTTGTTTTCAAATTCATCGAAATTTGCATGTTGTTCTCTGACGATCTAAATACAGTGACTAATAACAATCACAGCGCTCTACTTGCGCATGTGCTCTTGTCAAATTCAAGTCGATCGGGTCATTTTCGACCGATCTCATCATCATCCTATAGTACGAATTGGAGTATATCACATATACCCGGTCCGCCAACATCATATTTAGCTTCGACATTTTTTCCTACAACAACAACAACATCAGCAGCAGCATTAGCAATAACAACGGCAACAACGAGCGTACGAATCGAAGAAACGAGATATTATCCATATTGGATTTTAGTTCTTGTTGCCATATTCGGCAGTGTCACATCAGTATTGACCGTTCTCGGAAATATTCTTGTCATCCTTGCCTTTTTTCTCGATCGACAAATTCGTCAACCGACAAATTATTTTATACTTTCATTATCTGTTAGTGATTTTCTCATTGGACTTCTATCCATGCCTATACTAACAATATACATCTATGCGGAAAAATGGCCATTAAATGCTATTATTTGTGACATATGGCTATCGCTTGATTATACTGTTTGTTTAACATCGATTTATACGGTGCTGTTTATCACAATCGATCGATTTTGTTCAGTTAAAATGCCAGCTAAATATCGAAAATGGCGGACTGGTAAAAAAATTAATATTATGATCGGCATTACCTGGGCAGGTAAATCCGACAGATTTTCTTTCTTGTTCTAATAATCTACTTGATAAACATCTTGTTACGTTCTATTTCAGTTCCAGCTTTAATCTTTTTTTCATCGACAATGATTTATCCTCGATTAAACCATCTCGATAATTTGCAACATGGCGTTTGTATGTTTTCCGAAAGAATCTTTTGTTTTTTTTTGAATCATTTTTTTCGAACTCAATAGGCGATGTTCAATGGAATAAAAATCCTGTTTTTAATTTATGTTTAATTATCGGATATTTTTGGACAACATTACTTGTTATGATTGTTCTCTATATTTTTATCTATGGTAAAAACGAGACGAAGAAGAATTGAAAAATAATCTGTTTGTTTAGGTGTTGCAAGTAATCTTGAACGAAAATCTCGAGAAAATGCCCGAAAAATGTCGTCACTTGTCGGTATGGCTGGTAAGGCATGCGAAGAGAAAATGCGAAACGATCAATGATTTTTGCTAGGTAATGCAATGACGCAAATCGGCGTTGGAATAGGCGGAAATAAATCTCCGACGAAGAAAAACTCCCTTGAAAGACAAAATCATTCGACGAAAAAAGTCGATTCAACGACAGGCGACGATTACGACGATGAAGACGCGCAGAATGTTCTCGGACGAAATGCCATCAATACACAAAATAGTAGTAATTCATCTGAACAACGACGTTGTGGCGG
>ERZ781398.783-NODE-783-length-33641-cov-4.066754_pt1 | contig 33641 bp, 38 predicted proteins | sample MGYA00433077_ERZ781398 | MGnify/ENA primary metagenome ERZ781398 (study PRJEB29847, sample SAMN06458254) | wastewater metagenome | isolation source: Wastewater bioreactor | place: South Africa: Cape Town | study: EMG produced TPA metagenomics assembly of the... | reverse complement strand
AACCATCGTATGTTCACGACACTTCTTTGCCTCGACCGTAAATATCTTAAAATTATCAAGAAAAAACAAATGCCATCATTTTATCTCTAGAGCATATATCGAAACAAAATTTACTCCATCGAGTTCACTTCTCCATGGTTTAAATGAGCCAATAACAGTTAGTAGTGTTCCACTACGTTCTGAATCTGCATCAAGCGTGAAATTCTCTCAACTTCCGCCACGATCTGCATCATCAACTCGTCTGACAGCAGCTAATTCGATACTAAAATCATCAACCACTCAATGGCCACCGTCAAATGAAATCGACAATCAAAATGAATTTCATCCTTCATCAAACGCCAGTCTTACTGATGATGTTCGACGAATGGTTTGTCTATTTTCGCTTGGATCGAATTCAAAGATTGCTTCTTTTTTTCTTGTATTCAGAATAGAAGTCTTCAGCGTATGAGTACATCCGAATACGGACCAAGAGAAAACAAAAATGAACGATATATGTAAAAATAAGAATTTCGAATAAAATCAACTGAGGTGTTTATTGATAAATTTATTAGAAATGGTCTTGAAAATGTGAAACAAATGATTGAACGACGTGCAACACACTCAGCAACATTTACTGATCCTGAAATAGCTGCTTTCGAGAAAAAACAATATGATATCTTACTCGGACAGTACGGTTTTCATTGCTTCGAAATACAAATGTGATTTATCATTGAATTTTTAGCTATGATCATGAATTAAAAATTCAAAAAGCAAGAGAAAATGCACGTCGAAGTGAAAAGCTGAAAGAAATCGAACGTTATGAATCATTAATTCACGATTTAACTGTAAAATGAACTTGTTTTCGAATTTTCTGCAATGTTTTCTTTTCTTTTCAAGGATCATTCAATGGCTGAAGAACGTCGACAAAATGAACTTCGTCGTAAAATCGGTAAACTTCATCATTCACGACAACTCTACGAAACATTGCATGCAAAAAACTACGAACAGTATGTTTTTTTTGCCGATACGAATTAATTCCATTCGATTTCGTTGTTTTTCTCTTCATACAATAGACAATTAGCAGATTTAAGTCAACGTCGATTAGAATTACTTCATGATATACAACAAAAGGATCGTCGTACGCGACATTTTGTTAAAGATAAAGAATATGCGATCAATTTAGTACGAACATAGATTTTAAATTTTAAATTTGAATTGATTATTCATTCTTTGTTTAGTCTCGATCATTAGCAAAATCTTCTCAAGATCTCCGAGATTATCTCCGTGAAACTCATGAAAATTTCGATGAAATGGCACGCAAAGCTGAATTTACTAGTAATGTTCTAGTTAAAAAATCGAAAGTACCTCCTCAACGTCGTCATTTACAATCATCAATTCGAACATAGATACAACTTTTTACATTGACTATTTAACGAGTGTTTTCGTTTTCTTTTGTTTGCACGCATCAAAACAGTATGCATAACCTTATGTGAACTCTTTTCTATCTGTTTTTTTTGTCTTCTCGCGTGTGTGTAAGTGTTTCGATTAACAGCAATTTTGATAATTGAAACTTGAAGCTTTTTTTTTTCTAATATATGTAGTTCAGTTGTGTTGATTTTTGTAGTAAATATAAGAAAGAAGAAAACGCTCAGTTCTATTGGAAACTGTTGACATCTATGACGAATCTTTTTGTTTGAAAGAAAAAATATATATTAGCCTAGCCAATCGATTCGATGATTTTTATTCTCAAAAGAGAATTTCACGATCATTCGTCTGATCCACTTAAAAGCTGTACTAAGCAATTTTGATAAATAAATAAATTACTATGGATGAAACAGTCGCGAAATTGTTTGATTGTCCAGATTATTTGCAAGGAAAATATTGTCATGCCCTGTGCAACTTTCGTCATCAAACAGAAGAAGAGAAACAAGCGAGTGCGTCATATGATTTCAAATGTACTTGTCAAGCTCAAGATTGTGTTTTGTTTTCTAGTTGAGAAATATTATGAAGGATTAAAATTAAAGATTAATCCGAAGAAAGTAAACCGATTTGGTCGTGTAAGTATCAAAATACTTTTCGATTCGAAATGAATTCGAAGAATGCCGTGTCAATTTAGGTTTACATCATTGCAGGACCAGAACGCTCCGGTAGAATATTTCTTTGATAATAATCATAAAATGAAATCTAGTTGCTTTATTGTATGAAAAGGTACATCATGGTTATTCAATGCAGTACGTTTACTTCTTGTTCATGAAGATTCACCATTTGGTCCTGCTGATAGTTATCGATTGAATCATATAACAAAAAAAGATCTTGAAACACGTTTAATCGAAGCTAATGGTCGACCATTAGTTGTACGTACTATGCGAATACCTGATTCGGATTGGGCTGAAGATCTTGACCTGCAAGGACATGGTTATATGGTCTTTGTGTCTCATCGAGATCTACGAGATGTTATCGATGATTGTCTATCAATAGGTTGGATGAAACATGATCTTGGAATTATTCTTTCTCGACTTAAAACCTATATGACAGCGTACGAATACTGGCGTGCATTGGCTCATGGTGATTTTCGTTACGAAAGTACGCATAATGAGCCTGTTGAACAAATCAAACATCTCGCTCGAATAATGGGCATCGAAAGTGAACATGCCGAACATATTGCAAGAGAAATTAATTCGTTACGACCAGGTCAAGCAGTTGGACCTGATCAAGTGTAAGATTCTCTCTTGGTTGTTGAGGGTTTTTCTTTTTAAAAATTTAATTTTCAGAACAAAAATGTGGCCAGCTCAACGTGTTATTGAAGAATCACGTGCGAATGGTGATGATGAGAATGACAAGACAACAGATGAAAATGGCAATGAAAATTTGAGGGTCGTTGTCGTACCTGAACAAGCCAAACTATCCGAAATTGAACGTCAAAAAATTCGTGATGTTCACGGGAATTATCACGATCGTTATGGATACGTTTAATTTTCCATTGATTTCTCAGACTTTTCATTGTCAGATATGACGACACATAGAATTACATGACTCCTGTAATGTACATAGACTAAAACACTATATCTTCTGATTGTATTCTCGCTTTTATTTGAAGAAATTCTTTTTTTTGTCTGTCATCTATTTGCATATCTACTGATATTTTGAGAAAGATAAAACTTGTTCGTCCTCTCAAACTATTAAGAATAAACTCTCGATGTTTAATGTATATGGTGGTCTTGTACTCATGACTCTACTGGTCCCTTTTCTTTTACTTTGATTGAAAGTATTCAAATAAAAACTCTTATCACGCTTTCTTTTCGAATATAAAAGCAACCAAAATAAAATATTTTCTCTTCTTATCGTTTTCATTTTTGTTTCTGCTGAATACTTGACTATGGCAGCTGCACCCATTCCAACATATCAAGGATTAATAACGGTAAAGATTTCTGTTATTGACCAAAGAAAAAAACATTTTTTTTAATGAAATATTCTTCAGGTTGAAGCTCTCCGAAAATTAATCAATGAAAAATATGCAAGTAATAAATGATTACTTCATTTTTTTTATGTCAAAAAACAAAACGTTGTTGTCTGTTTTTCAGAAGAAATAAGTGAAGGCACAGTGTATGATGCGCGTGATATTCAACGTTTCAATGAAAACGATGATTATGCTCGTATGTTCGTCGAACATGGACAATATGGAAAAACTTTCGATAATACAAAAGCATTTAAAGTCTTTCACGATGCCATGTCTTGGCGAAAAACTAACAATATTTACGGTAAGAAGAAACGATCATTTTTAACGATTAGCAAACAAATTGACTGTATTTTTTAAAAATTTTAACAGATATTTCTACAAATGCTTTTCCAGCAGAATATTTCGAACGACGTGCACTTTATTTCGATAGTCATGATGTTAATAATACTCCGATTTGTAAGACGAATACTAAAGACAAAAAGAAAAATGTTTGATTTTAATCGACTATTTTTTAGTACTTTATCTTATTCGAAAACTTAACAAAGGACGGGAAGATAATGAAGCTGTCAAACGTTTTATTACGTATAATTTCGAAGAACATATTCGTAAAAATCCTGGTCAACGAATGACAATCTTTTTCGATATGAGTGAAACCGGCCTATCACATTTAGTTCGTTTAATTTTAATCACTGAATTTCATCAAATGATTTCATCTACTTTAGGATTACGATCTTGTTAAACATGTCATTCATTGTTTACTTTATCATTATCCAGGAGTTCTCTGTACGTTGATTTCCAGTGAAAAATAAAACTCTATTGATCGCCTATTTTAGCTTATATGTTGGTTTACAGATTACCATTTGTTTTACGAGGTAAACATGAAATAAATGATTTTTAATTAAGAAACCAAACAAAAAGAATTTTCTTTTAGCTGCTTGGAAATTAATTAAAAGCTGGTTGCCAACTGAAACTCAAAATGCAGTCATATTCGCCGATGAGAAAACAGTTACAAATTATGTTACACCTGATAAGATACCCGCAGAAGTCGGTGTTACTGCAGCTAAAAAGTGAAAAGAAATTAGAAAACATCAAGTTGATACATACAATTGTTTTTCTTTTTATTTTATACAAAAATTTTCTATTTAAATAAATTAAATTGATAATTTATATAAATGTTTTTTAACTATGAATTTAAGATTTCAACAGGCGGATCATGTTGTGTCTTTCAGATACTTTATTGGAAAATCATTCCATCGGATCAATTACGCACTTAAAGTTTAAATGAATAAAACGCTTTTTTTTTCTTTGCTTTATTATAATTTATTTAATTAATTAAATAAAACAAAACAAAACTTAACGAACGTAATTGTTTGTTTCGTTCGATGTTTTTTTTCCTTTTCGATATAGATTATTATAATTACCGAAATTTCCCTTGCGAATGACACATTATTCGAATCTCTTGAGATCGAAAATCAATGTCGAAAAGAATGAATACTATGTAGCCAGTTCTAATTTGCTTTTCTGATCAATAGTCAAAATAAAAACAAAACCGACGAGAATCTCATAACACGAATCATGCGTTATTTTCTGTTCTAGATTCTTCGAATGAATTAACTTGAAACCTTGCTCCTCTTATCTTTACATTTCAGTATCTTATATTTGACTCTTATTTTTCTGCGCGCTCGTGTTTATGTTATCATCATGTCATCATCAATTCCGACTTTTCAAACATTAATATCAGTAAACTGTCCCATTTACATCAATACATCTGTATTTATATGATTGATTATTTTAGGTAGAGACGTTTCGAGAACGAATTAACGAACATTTCAAAAGTATTTCATTTGTTTGTGCGAAAATTAACATGAGGAGATTTGCCTTTTTTTTTAGAAGAAATAAAAAATGGTGAATTCGATGCTCGTGATCTTCAACGTTTCAATGAAATCGATGCCTATACGCTCATGTTTATTCAACATGGTCAATTCGGAGAAACATTCGATGAAGAACGTGCATTCCGAATATTCCATGGCTCGATGAGCTGGAGAAAACCGCAGAATGTTTATGGTAGAAGAAGAAGAAAAACAACAAAAACAAGCGAAATGAAATTCAATGACTTTTGATTTTTCGTTGTAGATATTTCAACGAAAGATTTTCCGGCGAATTATTTCGATAGAAATGCAGTTTATTTTAAAAATCATGACATTTACAATCATCCATTACGTAAGACGAACGAACGCCAGAAAACAAACTAAGAGCTATCGAACTTGATTGTTCATTTTAAGTTCATTTTGTCATCAAAACGTTCAATAAAGGTCAAGAAGATAATGAAGCTGTCAAACGTTTTCTAACTTATACATTCGAACGACATGTTCGACGAAATCCCGGACAAAAAATTGTCTTTGTCTTCAATTTACATGGCTGCGGTGTTTCGAATCTTGTTTGTTAAAAACAAAATCTTTTTTAATTAAATTCTTATCGAATTCGATTTTTCTCAGGATCTCGATCTCACAAAGTTTATCATCAGTTGCGGACAAACCTATTATCCGGGTCTATTAGGTAGACATTTTTTTGTCGGAGATTTAGTTTTCAAAATGTCATAACATTGTTTTGCTTTTTAGCTTATATGCTAATCTATAAAATGCCATTCGTTTTACAAGGTAAATGTCTTTTTTTTTCATCATGTATTCATATTGATTAACAAGAATCAATATTCGACTTTCAGCCGTATGGATACTAATTCGTTCATGGATGCCAGCTGACGCCGATCAGTTCATCAAATTTGTCGATACAAAATCGATCGCACAATACATTCCAGTCGATCAATTATCTACAGCAATGGGCGGCACAGTGAGTGAGAAAAAAAGAAATAACAACATGAAAAACAAGATAAAACATGGTTTTCCCTCGTGTCTGTCTGTCATCGCCTTTTTTTCTCTTCTTATTCGTCAACCGATCAAATCTATGACAAATTTGCTTAGTTTACATATCTATAAGACAACTCATCTAACTAGATAGTTTAATTCGTATTGACTTGATTGTTTGTATTTCCGTCTATTAATATCTGGTTCATAGACATTGTTTATACTATCGTAATCGATCTGTCTATCAATCACACGTGCTAAGAACGTTGAGATATAATGTTTTCTACTATTACCACTATTTATTTTGTTCTATCATCTTTTTTTTTGTTTCTTGCTTATTCTATTTTCATAGGGTACGTCATCGCGATTTTTTTCTGTCGTTCTGCAGCGTCAAATATATAGTTTTTTTTGCATCGAGATCGAGAAAAAGAAGAAAAAAGAAAAAAATAACCTAGGAAAGCTTGCTACTCTCTTTTTTTCTCAGTATGAACGACAAGTCTATAACCGAAGTAGTAATAACATCAGCAAACGGCATTGAAGAAAACCGAGAATAAAAGACGGATGTCGACTAGAACAACAACAACAACAGCAGCAGTAGCAGCAGCAGCAGCAGTCATAACAACACTATCAGGATACGATGATGATGATGATGATGACAAAAGTTTTTTTTCTTTTTCAGATTATTTAATCAAACATAATAATGTTCTCTAGTGTCTTGTCTATCTAATCATGTCACACAAAACTCTCAATTTGAATGATGTATGTGAATAGTGTGAGAGGAAAAGAGGGAATAGAATCATTCGATCAAATCGATAAAAGAGAACGAGAGAAAAACCGAACATAAATGAAATCGACTTATTCGACTAGTGATAGTAGAATTCAGTTCTTGTTTTTAGTCAACTATTCTCGTTTTAATGTATATTTAGTACAAGTAGATAAAATAGAAATCATTGAGTTAATAATCTGTTTGTGAACATCGAACTAAAAACAGTGTTGTTTGTGCTTTTCTAGGATACAACTAATTATGTGCATATTCATGATCCAATAAACGACGCTGTTGATGATCCAATGAATGCAAGTTTGAAGAAAAAAGTAAAAGCAAGAAAAAAGTCGAGGTGCTTCGATTAATTTTATACTAATCTATCTATCCTTTAGGTTACTTTTGCAGATAACGGCGCATTAGATTTGCCATTATCAGCATCATCCGGTGACGCCGGTGTAACCACAGAGAATAATTTAAGAAATGATTTTTCACCTAATAATGACGTGATGACACCGGAAGAGCCAACTAGTTCATTATCAACACCGGATCTGTCTCATTCAGTCACTCGTAAAGTAATTTTCAATTTATTCAAAATGAACAAACAAACAATGAGTCTAATTTAATTTCATTTGTTCACTTAGTCGATTCTGCAGAAGCCTGGTTTAGTCAATGGAACTAATACCGATGAAAAAGTTATACACGGCCTATCTATAAGGTTTCTATTATTTCATATAAGCTCTACGAGCTAATAAAAAGTAACAACAAACTAAATCTTCTTTTCTTTAGACCCTATGATGAAATGATTTTTGAAAGATCGGATTCTTCTTCACACACACCCACTGATTCTGTTCAAACAATAAATCTATTAAATACTAGTGATAAAATTCTTACATTTAAAATCAAGACAACATCTCCAGACAAATTTCGTGTTAAACCTGGTTGTAGTCTTCTGCATCCAGGTGCAAGTGCTACTGTATCTGTTTATTTATTAAAAAGTATTTACTTATTAACTTCAATTCTTTTTTTCATATCGTTCCTCAACTTATTTTCTAGCTTATTGCACACCGAATAATAATATAAATAAGGAAAAATTCTTAATTATATGGACATATATTGGCCAAGAATTAAAACAAACACAGTTAATCGAATTCTGGAAGACAGTGCCGACTGCTGTACTCTATGAGCATAGGTAAACTTCCTTTTCTTTTCTATTGTAAACATCAATAAAAATCGACTGATTATCAAGATTAAAATGTGCATTAACTGCGAAGTCGTCGTCGTCGTCGTCTCAAACCAATAAGACCGTTTCGTCTGATTCGAATTCAACTCGTTTGTTAACAGCGCAAACTACACCAATGATAACAACCACAGAACCAGAACCTTCGCTTGCTGAAATGAAGAAAATCGTAAATAAAATATCGTTTTAATGAATTATTAAAATGAAAATCTTTTTTTTTTTTATTTCTAGTTGAAAGATTCTCTTGCTTTACAACAAACAACGCTCACACAAACATTAACTGAACTGCGAACGATTCGATTTCTTCTTCTCATTGTCGTCGCACTTTTAATGTTTATTTTACTATCGGATGTATTTAAATATTTTTCTTCCTCTCTGTCTGTCAAAACGGATTTATAATCAATGATGAGTTCTTTTCACATATTCATGTTCCTCTTAGTTTGTAAACGTACGGTGCTAATCCTATACGAACACAGAAAAGAAAATTCATGTTGAGATCGTGATGATGAAAAAACAGTTGAATATGACATGTAAATTAATTTAATAAAAGAAACAGCTATGTGTCATCCTTTTATTTTCTAAAGATTATCTACTATTTATTAATTAGTAAAAGAAAGAAAAGCCAAGTTTTTTTATCGTCTGACGAAGACGATCTTTAAGTATGAAAAAAAAAGAACAATTCTCATATCCGTTTTATGCATTCTGCTTGTTCTCGATTGATTTCGGTTGAAACAAAATAAATATTTCTGCTTTTTATTACACATATTGTCTTTTGTTAAAATGAAAACAATAACTACAGAATACTTAAACAAGAGACAAAGGAAAGAAGAAAATAAAAGATGTGATAATTTAGAGCGGTCGTTTTCCGGAAAAAAAACAAAAGAAAAATACAGTTATCTGACTGTGAGAGAGAGAGAGAGAAAAAAAAACAATTTTCTAATTGACAATTACTGAACGACATGTTCGTTTCGTTGCCGATCTTGTTACCATCGATTTACAAATATCTTTCTCTTCATCATCGTTATTACTAATTGATTTTGATGGTTTTTTTATTGATTTGATTTTCGGATCTTCATCGTGACTATATTGATGATTAATTAGATGCATTGAAAACATGAAATATATGTCACATTCTCGACACGGATGTAAACGTGCTTTCGAGCCATGTTGTACCATATGATGGTAGAGTTGACTGGCATCGTCGAATGATTTCTGTTGACAAAGACTACATTGATAATCACGATGTGGATATTGATGTTCGATGAGATGTATATGCATTTTAATAGGTGTGTCGAAATTTGTTCGACAAAGATAACAATGATGAACACTAGGTGGAGATGAACAACGTGAATCAATAGTATCGATGAGAAATGCACTGGTTCTTTGAATTTGATGTTCATGAATATGGTCATGAGAGAAAACGATTTTATTACATTTTAAACTAAGAAATCAAAAGTTGTGTCACTTTCAAAAGAAAAACAAAAGATTTGATTTACCAATGATATTCATCTGTCGATTGTTTTGTTGGATGAATAGAGTTGCAATGTTGTTGATAAGCTTGAATACTATCGAATTCGGTATTTGTCGAACATTTCGGACAGGAGAATACTTTTGATTTTTCATCATTTTCTGTTTTGTCTATATCAAAAATAAGAAGTCTCAAAGGTCTATTGTCGATTTACCTGAACATTTAAAATCTTTGTCAATACAATGGAAACAAATAAGATTAAATGTTGATAAATCTATCAAATAGTTTCGATCTGTAGTCGTCGTTTTTTGACATTGTTGACATGTTAAAGTAAAATTTTCTTTCAAATGAAATTTCATATGCAAATTAATTTCATGTTCGTTGATCAACGATTGTTTGCAAATAATACAACTGATTGTAACCGGTGTCGTATCGTGATTAGTTGAAAAAACATTTAGTTTTATTTTCGCTGTATTTAAATGATTATGATCATATAAATGACGTGTATAATCGAGTTCAGTCGTAAGAACCTCATGACAATACGAGCAAATATTCGAAGATGTTGCTTTACAATGTGATAGTTTATGTTCAGAGAGAATATCGATGGTTGAAAAGAGTCGATCGCAAATATTACATTTGAGATTATTACCCGATGATGCAATGTGAATACGTGAATGTCGATCAAGTTGTGTACGAGAAGTGAATATAGCATGACAATAAATACATTGAAATGAAGTTGAAGTTGTTGCTGTTGAACGATGAACATGTTTAGTATGTTCGATGAGAAGATGTTCAGAAGGAAATGTTAGATCACATGATGAACATGCGAGACTGTTTGAAACTAGAAAATTCGAAGTCAAGTTTTCGAGAATTTTATTTGTGATTGAAAATTTTACGTGAAGATTTTTCGTTCGAATCTTTTTTATCTTCGTTGTGTTCGCTCAAAGAATGTTGATTCAAATCGAATCTTGTTTGAAATTTCTTCGAACAAATTTGACAAGTAAATAGCGGATTAAACGATGGTTTAGGAAAGTTTAAATCAAGATTTTGTTGAATTTTATGCGTTAATTTCAAATGTTCGATTAATTCGTTCGTTGAAGTCATTTGACATGAACATAATGAACACGAATATAATGCAGTTTTGTGAACTGTTTGAATATGATGAATAAAATCTGAACGTTGTTTGTACGTTCCATTGCATAATTTACATTTCAATGTTTCAACTTAAATTCAAAAAGAAAAATAATAAAGAAAAAGTTGTTGTTTTTTAGATAATTTTACCGGTTTTCGATGGATGTGTACGTTCGATATGATTGAAAAAGAGTTCTACTGTTTCGAATACATCTTGACATTGAAGACATTTGATAATTTGTAGACAATGTTGAAATGAATAATGTTGAAGATAAGTTGCCATTGAATCGAACGAACGTTGACATTTTTCGCACCAAATCGTTCGTTCAATGAGAGCATACTCATTGAAAATTGAATCAGACGACATTTTCGATGAATAATTTGACAGCGAAGAGATTTGATCGAGTTTCGGATAGAATAACGGATGCGTACAACGGATATGTGCGTAGAAATTTTCTCGATTATTAAATTTTGCATTACATAAATGACAATATGTATCGGATGATGTGGGTGATTGACTTTCGAATTTCGATTCATCGGACGGCATTTGTGAATGTTCAATTTGAATATGAGATCGTAGACTATCTTCACCAAGACAAACTCGAGGGCAATATGGACAATGTTCTGTCTTTTTATCATCTTTGTTTGATTTGTTTTCCGAGGAATGTTTTTGTTCTTCGGAAGAATTGCAAGTTTTTGATCGAAAATCTAATTGACTCGTTTTATCAACATTGTTATTGTTGTGATTATGAGTACGAATATGAGCTTTGAGATGATCAGATCGAGCAAATGTACTCTCGCATAAAGTACATTTAAACTTTCGTTCACCTGTATGTAATTTCAAATGACGATTGAGACTTCGACGATGTTTAAAACCTTTGCCTAATAAAACAATAGTAATTTGATTTCAATAAAATTTTCTTTTCTTTTTTTTTCTTCGTTTACCACAAAATGAACAACGAAATGGCATTAATTCAACATGAATCTATGAATAAATAATCAACAATATTCTCTGCATAATATCTTGTCAGTTGATTAATTTACTTGTTCATGTTTAAGTAACAGTGCCATATTAGAAAATGATTTATGACAAAAGGAACATGTATGTGGATATTCTTCATTTTGAGTTATTCCAAATGATATCTATTTGGCAATGAAAATCATCAAAGACAACGAATCAGTCAGCTTTCATTACTGTATCTAGTTGTTGAGGATAATCATCGTAGGATGATGTTTGACTTTCATCACTATTGGTGCCTTCTGAAATGTCAAAAAAGAAGAACAAAGAACATTTCATTCAATGCTAATAAATAATAAGAGATTCATTTAACGGTCGATTTAGATGACCGTCTCTACCTGGAAAAAGAAATGAACATTGATAAAGACGATGTTGATTAAATTGTTCACTTGTTTGAAATGATTCTTGACAACTATCACATTTAATTGATGAACATTTCGAATCGATGCTATTCGATCGTGTCGATTCACTTGCTGGTTCTATAAAAACAAAAATAGAAGAAAATTCCTTGAGATTAAATTTACTATTTGACTGTTACTTTTAACTACTGACGGAAGAGTATCATCGTCATCTTGAGAAGCTAAGAACAAAAGAAGAAAGAAAATAATATAAAAAACTGACAAATCAAAATGAAAATTTTACCATCGCGTTTAATTGCTCTTGGATTTGTCTGTTTGCGACGTGACATAACTTTATCCTTAGTCTGAAATAAACTATTGCAATCAAGTCGACAACTACAAAGATTCTAACTTCTTGTTCTAATCATATTCTCAGTGCATCTCTCGTTCTCGATTTCTTTCTAGTTTTGTCTACCAGATACACACACAGACACACACACGCATATAGACACATTCGCCCATCACTCCCGGAGGGGTGTCGAACACAGCAGTTGTCGTCGATCTATGCATTTTCTGGCTCTTTCTTACTGTGCACATATACACGTAAAAAGAGTCGACTAGCTCCCCTGGGATGTAGCCACGGCAGGCAATACGACGTGAGTTCCCTGGTGACCATCCGACGACGTCAAACAGACAGCCAAAGAGAGAAACAACTAGTGCCACAAAGCTCTTCTTTCTCTTGTGAAATTCTCTCGAGATGCTCTTCGACAGAATTCTTTTAAACGAAAGAAAAGAAAAAGAAGAAGAAGAAGAAGAAAAAAAGAAAATAGAAAAGATTACAGACTTATCTTATCCACAGAAATTAATAAGTAAAAACAAAACCAGAAAATTTAGATCAAACAAATTTATTACATCTTTTCCTTTGTCTCCTTCTAACTTTATTATTCATATCAGTATAATAATGTTCGTTTTATTTCTGAGATTATGAATCTAAAAGGACTTAATACTTTTTTTTTAGATAATTCTCTTTCTTCGATGATAGCCGAAAGGAAAAACGAGAAAAAGAAGATGACACCTGTCTTGCAAAGTTTTCTTCCTTCTTGGTTATATTCATTCTTTGTTAATTCCCTCAAGATTTATGGTGTATGAGAGAGAGAGAGATAGAGAGAAATATATATATATAGGAGAGAAAAAGAAATGAACGAAGAAAGGAGACAGAAGAAAAACCAAAGAAAGAAAAATGTCCCATGCTGATAACAACTAAAGGATGGAAAAGCTAATTTCTTGAACTAATTGGAGATAATAATCAAAATAACCCTGAAAATAAACCTAATTCATTTATCATCTTCTTTCACCTCTTAATAAAAAGAGTCCTATATCCAAGATAATCTGAACTAAAGTATTAGCATATGCATTTTTTTGGAAAAAAAAGAAAGAAGCTCTATTTACTAATGAATAATCAATAAACTAGCGACACCATTTTGCTCAGATCAATGAGGGTAGCAACCTAGAGCAACGAAGTTGAATATGGTTCAGATGTGAAAAAGAAAAGAAATGATTTCTCATTGATATTTATTTTGTCTGCATATATCGTGTATATTTAAAGTGAAGTACTAAAATGGCCGGAACAATAGGTGATATCGCTGCTCGAATGGATCAAAGAAAGCAGCGCCTACTCGAAGAACAACAACAATTCGAACGAGTAAATTTTCGTTTTGACAATTGCCCTGAGAAAAAGTTCTATTTGTTCACTTTTAAGAAACAAAATATCTATGCACAAAATCCAGATGCTATCAGTGAACCATCAGAAATGGATTCGAGTCGACAGGCACCTAAACCTAAACGACGTCATCATCGTTCAGCAAATAAAAGTCCATTCGATGACGATAGTTCATTACAATTCAATTACAGCGATAGAAGATCGACGTCAACTGCAACAACGTCTTCCAGTACGCCACGTCAAGCGAATAAATTTTTGAAAAAAGCACCTGTAAATTCATCAATACCTGTTACTACAGAAAAACTCAGTGTTTCACGTTCACCACGCGATGTTTCATCGCCTCGAGTATCAACAAAACAATATTCAAGCAGGAAATCATCATCTCAACCAGCAACTACAGGAACTGGCATACTTGCACAATCGTCTCTTCTTGCTCGTGCTGCACATCGACAGCAATTATTTGCCAAAGGAATTGAGTTAGAACCAGGTGCTTTCGATCAAGATGATAATGAAGAATCGAGTTCAGATGCAACATCGACGAGTGGTGCTCGAATTCTTGCCGTGAAGAAAAGCTTTGTCAAGAAAAAAGAAACTACTCTGCCGGAAAATCAAGTACCTGAATTACAACATCTTGATAGTGAAACGAATAATAGTGAATACGAAGAGAAGAAAACCAAACATAGGAAAAGCAGAAGACCTGCCTCAGGTAGATATGATAGATTTATTGTGAGAAAATTCTTGAAAACAAGAAGTTTTTTTTTTATATTTAGTTCAAGATACAGATGATGATTTATCGTTGGATATTATTGGTGGTGATTCTTCAAGTGAAGGCCGAAAAACACCAACATTAACACCGAGAAAAGGCATTTTAAAATCGCCAAAAGTAAACATTCGATCTTGTCGTATTTTGAATGTAGAATTCCGTTTTTCTATTCGCAGGACTTTATTCAAAAAGACTACGAATATTCAGTTCAATTTTCAGAAAAATTAGTGACTGTTCAAGGTAAAATATTCATAGATTCAATAAATCGATTATACTCTCTTGTCGAACAGATCATGAACGTACGTCAAGTCCAACAAAAACCCCACGCACAACAACACCACGTCGTGTACAAATCGTACAAGAACCTATCTTCGATCACGATGATACAGTTCATTCGGAAACAGAATCGATCTCGACAGCTATCGATGTTGTTGACGAAGAAGATGAAATTGTTTCTTCGGCTGAATTTGTTGCCGAATCACCTGTTGATAACATGTTTGCTAATGTACTCATGAACGATGAACCTTTGTTTGTATCTCCATCGAAAAAGAAATCTCCGAGACAAGTTTCTCCAATTGGAACAACAACAACAACGAAGAAACCGCAACCAGCACCTGTTAAATATCACCATTCACAACGTACAGTTTCGGATATAAGTGAAGATGAGAATACGAAAATCGAAGAAATTCCCGAAGAAATCAGTACAGCGAATTATTCCGAAGATTTTTCAGTCGTACCAACAGAAAGTTCGACTCCAAGAACTTCAACTCAAACGACTATTCGACAAGAAAAACAATCACAGTACACCATCAAATTGATTTCGTTAAAAATAATTACAAATCGTTTTTTTTTTCTCTTGAAAACAAAATAGACCCATTCGAAAAGTTCAAACCGACAATCAACAAGTTCAAGTTGACTTAACATCAGCTCCATTTCAATCATCTCTCAATCACGGTAGTCTTTCTTGTTTTAACTTGAATGTTATATTTATTCTAAGTCTTTAAGTTCATTCGATCTATTTAATCAATCAAACCGATGGAAACGAAACTCGACCATCATCATTGATTCGGTCCGTTGTCGAGCCAAATGTTCTTCAATCTTTGCTAACAACAAATCCCGTTCTCTTAGCTGTCGATGATTTAATTCGAGAGCAAAGTTCTTTATTACGATCATTTATTCATTTACAACGTACATATTATGAATCGACTGTACGAAGTATAAGACCGGATCATATCTATGTCACGAAAGACAATTCACTTCAGGTAGATTCTCTCGAATATTCGATTCACGTGCACTAGATAAGAATTTTTGTTTTTCTTTCCAAGTATATTGCCGACCAACAGCAATCTCGAAATTATTTTCAATCGAACGATGATTCAATAACAAATTGATTTTCTTTCTTTCTTTTTTTTGTGTTCTTGTATATGCTTTATATTTTCTAAAACAAAGAAAATCTAGACAGTGAACAAAGGTCACAGAGCCTCGTACGACCGAAGTTAAAGGATCGTATAGAAAGTAAGAACTGCTAGTACATTATTTTCACGCGTTGACAATATGGCAAGGTGTTGAAACCCTCTTGGAGAGAGAGAGGGGTAGGGTCAGGCATGCTGCGTGACACATTCTAAGGTAACTACGTCATTTGCTTTTTGACGTAGCAGTTTTATGCGTATATATAGACTCACCGTTGTCGTATGAATCTCAATTATTTGAAAAATATTTATAATCGACAAAAACAAGAGAATTTTCATACCGAAAATTTTTTGATGTCTGTCTGAATGCTCGCTTCGAAAAACATCGCAAAACCTACTCGTAAAAATTGGAAAAATGTAAGTTTCGTAATTATTGTCAATCGTCCAATGATTATATTCGATATTTTGCTTTTAGCAACCAGCTTCATCACTCGGTAAAGCAGTTATCAAAGATTGAAATTTACTCTCTTCTTCCAAATTTCTTATTTTTGGCTCGTTCTTTCGGATATTCTTCTTCTAATTTTATTTCCTATTCATTTTATTATGGCTGAATTCAATTCATTACCTAAGTAAGAATTAAATTGATATTATTCTGTATCGATGATTGCCTCTTTTTGAATAGAACTATTCGTACCGATAGTGTTCTATCTGTAATTGATGGTACATGTGAACAAATGTCACCCTCTGGATCCCCTCGTTCACCATCACCGACATTCAGATTGCCAATTCATTATCGTCTATCACAAACAAGTCAACAGAAAAGCGCTTGGGATGGATATGCATCACGTGAAGAATTCATGTCGATGCATTTTCGTTAAATAACTACAAGACATTGCCCATGCAAAAACAGAATGATAATCCCACTCCCCTTTTCATTTCAATTTTCGTTGCTTTTTAATTTCGAATAAAGTGTTCTCTTTGCCTAAAACTATATAACTATCAACGGTTTACACCCTCAATAAACAAACAAATACATCTGTAATCATGTACTTTGAATTCTTTGATATCATGCATGCAATGTATGATAAGATATACTGAAGAAGAAGAGAAGAAGAAGAAAAAGAAGATATGACCACTCTAACTCACACTGTTCTTATCTATTTTTTTTCGTTTCTTGCTATCGAGATGATTACAGTTTAATTTCTCTGCGCATATAAATTAAGAAAATATCGTTTTGTTTTTTTTTCTATCGAGTTTATTTGCAATTTAACCACACAGACCTTCAATATTTATTTTCATTTGAAATCTTTTCTTCAGATTTACTACGACAATAATTAAAAAAATTTCATTTTGTCACTCGTTGCTATTTTGATGTCTGAATGTTGATCTCGAAAAAGGTAGCCAAACCCGTTCGTAAAACTTGGAAAAATGTAAGTCGTTTTACTCGAATACACTCTTCAATCGAATTTATATTTTCTATTTTTAGCAACCAGCATCTTCACTTGGTAAAGCCGTTATCAAAGATTGACTATTTTAATTAACAAAACGAAACAAATTTTCACATCTTCTATTCGTTTCGAGTTTTTGTTTTCCCCATTCAAACGTAATTTTTTTACCTTAATTTCATTTCTAATACTTCTTCTCTCCAATAAATAATGGCTGAAATCACTTCAATCGTCAAGTAAACAAAAGCGAAACATTTTTTCAATTAGTTTGTGATAAAAACAAATTTTCTTTATTTAGATCTATTGATTCATCCTCAATCCATTCCGATGCCAGTGATACCTCATCAACTCCATCAGGTTCACCTCGGTCATCATCGCCAATCATCGGTTGGACAATTAAATACAAGACTAATCCGAAAAAAGTTCAACCAAAAGGCATTTGGGGTGGCTATGAAACCAAAGAAGAATTCATGACAATGCATTTCCGTTAATTGATTACGAAACAATTTTCTTTTTCTTTTCTTTTGCGAAATCCAGAAACCAAAATTTCCTCCGATTTTTTGCTTTATGTGTGTGTGCGCGTGTTTCTTTTATCTTATTCGATTAAATTGGTAAAACAAGAACTACATACGTTTTTCGAAAGCAAATGAAGCTTTATGCGCGTATAATATTGAATAAATATGGTACTATTTTGTGTAACAACGTGAATCATACACATAATATTCTCCTATTCATACTTATAATCACTTGACAAAGTTTTCGTTCTGATACGAATTACTTATTTATATACGCCTACATTACCTTTTACTGATATTATAAAAAAAACGGCACTATTTTATGTTTGGGGTCCTTTCACCAATGGCAAGCTACACATTTATTTGCATCGTTTTATTTCTCGTTGCAAATACGATCGATGGCCGAAATCTGTATCGAGAAGCACAACTTCGTGGAATTTGGGATAAAATCAAAACTAAAATTAAAGAAAATACTATCAACAAATTTAAAATTGATATTCGACATTTTGATCGCGAGGAAATGATTCTATTTCCTGATGTTGCTTTTCAAGCGAAAGATAATGATTCGAAATGGAATATTGTATTACCTGGTTGGCGATACGAAGGCAATCCAGGCAAAGATTTTCTAGGATTTGCATTTAGTGAATGGTCGGAACAATTGATTAAACAGATTATTGGAGGTGAAGCTGTGTCAGCTTTCAATGGTTCGTTAAATCACGATCGATTGAAACCGTTTTTTGTTGCAAATGAACCGAATGAACTGATCAAAGTCAAATTAGGCGAGCAAACATATGAATTTCATACAGGTAAAAATGGCAAATTCTACGAACAGATTGAAGTATCGGATGATATTATACAAAAATTAAAACAAGAACAACAATCAAATCGAATGATAATATACGAAGCACTTGGTGATAATAATGATAAAGCTACAGGACTCATTCATTTAATTGAACCACGTCAAGGAATATCAGTAATTAGTGATGTTGATGATACGATTAAAATCTCAGAAGTACTCGATAAAATTCGATTACTTGCAAATACTTTCATACATCCATTTAAACCGGTCGATGGTAAATATTATTCGTAGAAATTGTTTATTTTCAATCATAGAATCTATCTTAATCAATAGGTATGGCTGATTTATATCAAAAATGGTATGCAGCAAATAATAACTGTACTTTTCATTATTTATCCGGTATGCCTGATCAATTGTATACGATGACACATGAATTTATCTTGAACAACAGTTTTCCTGATGGTTCATATCATATGCGACACTTTGCCTGGGGAAAAGCATCGCTTTTCGATTTTCTTCATTCGGAATCTACGTTTACACATAAAATAAATTATTTGAGATTCTTTATTTTAAATACAGCTCGTGATTTTGTTTTGGTTGGTGATAGTGGTGAAAGAGATCCTGAAATCTATGGAACAATTGCTCGTGAACATCCTGATCGTATTCGAGCTATATTCATTCGTGCAATTAAAGGTGAAAAATTCGATGATGAACGATTTGCTAAAGCTTTTCAAGGCATTTCAACAGAAAAATGGCAAATTTTCGATGATCCAAAACAAGTGCCAATCGATTTATCTCGATCACCAAGAGCTCCTGTGAATAGAAAACGTTTTCATATCGAAGATTTATTTGATTTCGAATAAAAAAATTCAGCTGATTCAGCATATTATCTTTTTTTTCACACTAAAATCATAGTGCAACTAAGAAAGATGTTGCTTCATCTTTGACAAGACCGACATCCAGTTAATTTAATATGGAATCCCGAGTACGATTGAAACGATCTTCATGTTACCGTAAGCTAATAGAAGATTTTTTTTAAATATGACTGCGGTGTAGTTTAACATTTTTCTTGCGAGATGAAGAAAAAAGAGAAAACGGCTCTTTTTTCAGTCCTTATGCCTAGACGCTGACGGTGTATGGCGAGAGAATCAGCGGGCGAAAGAATGAATCATTTCAAGAAGAACATTGCGCGCGTGCGAGATGAAGAGAGAAAGAAGTAAATATACCTTTGGCTTTACTGATTGTGACATTTAAGAAGACGAACTATTACAATGAAGATGCACGAGGAAATCAAAGATCCTACCGGTATTGTTCATCCCTGGGTAGTCGATTTCGAACTCGCTTTTTTCAATGAACAAACACTATCATCTGTTCATCATTGGCTACGTAATTGGTGGTGGTTGAGTTTATTGTATGCTCTATTTTATATCATCGCTATTTTCGTCGGTCAATCGTGGATGAATAAAAGACAAACGAAATATGAACTACGACTGCCCTTAGTACTTTGGAATGCAACTTTGACAATATTTAGTTTCTGGGGAGTTTGTCGATGTGTACCAGAATTGATCCATGCTTTGACACAACACGGTTTTATGTATTCGATTTGTGATACGACATATATGAAAGGCATTACTGGTCTATGGTGAGGATTTTTTTTTAGCTTTCTGTCGATAGTCATCAACGAAACACATTATACGATTAATCATTTTCTAGGGTATTTTTATTCGCTGTATCGAAAGCACCCGAAACGATCGATACGCTATTTATCGTCCTACGACGTCAACAACTGATTTTTCTTCATTGGTATCATCATGCATCCGTTCTTGTCTACTGTTTTTATAGGTACTTCTGTCATTTGCTTTATTTTAGTTAAAACGAATTTCTTTTTTCTTCTTTAGTTATACTTCGTTTGCGTCGACTGGTCGTTGGTTTGTCTCAATGAATTTCTGTGTTCATACGATAATGTACGGTTACTTTGCCCTACGAGCAGGTCGTGTAACTGTACCTCGTTTTTGTCAACAATTGATTACAATTCTTCAACTGACTCAAATGGTTGCCGGTTGTATTGTTAATATCTATGCATATCAATACAAACAACAAGGTCATTTATGTTCAATATCATCGACAAATATCGTCCTATCACTAGCATTATATGCGTCATATTTTGTTCTTTTTGCTCACTTTTTTTATGTAACTTATGTCAAAAAGAAATCGAAAAAAATTAATTGAGCTGAGTCAATATTTCGTCGCAGTCGAATAACTCTTTTCGATTGATTACGTACGAATCATGTGCGTGTGTGTGTGTGTGTGTCAATGATAGTCGATATTTTGAAGAATAGAAAATAAACAACATATGTCCTTGCTAACACTCGACAATCTACCAACGGAGTTACTTTATCATTTAGTTGATTATCTTGATCTTATCACAATTCTTTACTCATTTCGTTATGTTTGTAAACGTTTTCAAACAATTGTCAATTCATTCGATGGCTATAAACTCGATCTACGATCGATTTCGCGAGCTGATTTTCAAAAACTTTGTCATTGTCTATCTTGTGAAAAGATCTCTTCAATCAGCCTTTCAAATGATAATCATACACCGAAACAAATTTCAAATTTTCTCTCCTATTTTTCATTCAATCAATTCACTCGTCTACAATCATTGTCTTTATTTCAAATCAATGAAGATAATCTATTTACAATTCTTATTCATATTCCTCGAGATTTATTACATTCATTAACGATTCATATCGATTATCCAAAAATTCATAGTCACACAATAGCTGTACTTCTATCTTCGACAATAGCAAATCTTAATTTAATTTATTTGAATCTAAATTTTTCCTATCGAAAATTAGACAATATGTCCTATTCGCCATTACCATTGACATTAAAATCTCTTCATCTTCAACATTGTTCATTTCAAGAATATTGTATCATACTTCGACATACAATTCATTTACAAGAATTCACTTTAATCGAATGTACAATGTATAATTCGGATGGAACTATCTATCAGCCAGATGAAAATATTTATTCAAGAAAATTAACAACATTTTCATTTGGTGCTTGTTTTATTCGTTTAAAAGAACTTTTTCTTCTACTTTCATGTACACCCATGCTTAAATATTTGAAATTAATCAATTGGACTGATTCATTAGATTCCCTAATTAATGGAAGTAAATGGGAAGTATTTCTGTCGGAAAAACTAATCTGTCTCGAGCAATTTCATTTTATTTTCGATGATATGACACATATTGAGCAACCAACAATGGATATTGAATCGTTTCAAACACCATTTTGGATTGAACAACATCAATGGTTTGTTGTTTATGAATATATTAAATCTCTTTCGAAAGTAACTCTATATACAATGCCGATTCATTGTGATTCAACATTAACTTATTATCTCGATTCGAAAAAGATTTCATTATCGACATTTAAACAAACCGATCGACGAATTTCTTTTGATCATCAAGTAACACAAATGAATTTGAATTTAAACGAAACAATCGAAGATGACAATAACATTTCTGTATGTTGATTGAAATTATTTTGAAATAGAATCATCATCTATTGTTTTTCTACGTAGGATTATCGATTGAAAACATCAATATTTACTCGAATTAAACATTTATCATTGACACTCGATGGTCGACTTCGATTTATATCTATTGAACATCTGCAAACAATTGTCAATCTTTCGTCGATCGATTGCCTTTCATTTCTAATTTGTCTTCATACATTCATCGATAAGACTCAATTTATCGACTATCTTTCGTTACTTTTCAAACGAACATCAAATATTCGTACATTAAAATTAACTTATATGCCTATTGAAGAATCTTTAGTTGAAATTGAAGTCCTACGAGCTATTCTACCTGAATCAATCAGACATTTACATATTTCAATTGTGAATTTCGAACAAATGAAATCAATTGTTGAAAATTTCGATCAATTGTTAAGTGTAACTTTTTCTACATCGGAATATTTCAATGAAATCACTGAATATCTTAATTTAATACGAAAGAATTCAATAGTTTCATTCGGATCTGACTATCGATCGATTCAAATTTGGTTGGGAACATTAATCAAATCTGAGAAAGACAAAAGTCCACTAAGGAAATTTTTCCGTCGATTTTGGCATTGACAAAAGAAAATTTTCTTTCGCGTGTTTTTTTTTATTTTGAAATAATAAACAAACAAATGGAAGATTATTTATCACGATCATCGTTGTGACATTGATTCAAATAATTTTTCAGCTACGGCTCTGCCACCTGTCTTTTTCTGTACAGGTATCACACTGTTCGAAATAGCTAAATACATTTCAAGTAAAAGTATTGGTTCTGTTAGTTGAAGTTGAGCAAGTTCGATTCTAGGAAATAATGAAGATTATGCTTTTTTTTTCTTTCAAAGTTGAAAATCATTTGAAATTTACTTTCGAAAAGCAGCATCGAGCTTTCGTATTTGATCTTTTTCAGCTGGTGATAGAATATCTTCGACTTCTTTGATTTGTTCTTCATCTGCATTTTGTTCTCGAAGACTGTGCATAATAGCTTCGACTTTATCACGTTTATCGATCAATTTTCGATGACGTTCTCGTTCGAAATGATATCGTTGAATTAGATTCGACATTGTCTATATTCAGAAGAAAAAACAAAGCAATAATCAAAATAAAAAGATATTTTTATCAAATTTTACTTTATACGAATGATCGATTAATGAGAGAACGCCATTATATAAATTTACACGAAAGAAATAAAATGTTCGAGTTGGATTATAATCACTTGATTTCGATAGTTCCTAAATTGAACAATTTTATCATATAAAAAGAAACAATGATTTTCAGTTTACTTCTAAAGTTAACATTCCATCGATAAACATTGAATAAACATATTGTTGAGCTTCTTTAGCATTTATCATTGCCATATCTTCGATCTAAATCATTCAATTAACAATTAATGACGAACAATTCGATGACAAACTTGTTTTTGCGATAGACAACCACGTTCTTCGAGCATATTATAGATTCTCAATGCATTCGAACCGTATCGTTCGCGTAAAAATGATTGAATATGTCCTTTCGTCAAGCCGCTCAATGCCTTTTGAAAATCTATTAAAAACAAACTCATCTTCATTCTTAAAACGAGACAAATACGCTCACCAATAACATAAGTTCCTCGACCTTGGTCGCCAACTTTTATCACGCAATTATTCTATAAAAAAAAAACTTCATAAATACTCAATGAAAAGATTTGTTTGTTCATTTACAATATCACTTGTAATCACAGTCATGTATTTCTGTAATAAATCATCATTCAATTGTAAACCTTTACTTGCGATTGATTTCGAAATCTGAAATATTTCGATGGACATAGTCGATCGATTTTCTTTTTTCTTTGATTTTACCTCGAGAAATGAGATTGGTAATGTTCGTTCGACACTTGGTCTTACTTCAGCTAGATGAAGAATCGTTCGAACAATTTCACCAGCATTCTGAAGGAAAATAATAATTGATTTTTAATGATGATATGATTTCTACTTGATCAATACGATTGATGAATGCTTGAACAAGTTCTTGATCGCGTAAATACGCAAAAAATCGTTGGAAATTAACTTTCCAAAAGATATTCTCATCGCCAAACGTGGGTCTAGATGTTTTTAATTTTTTCGTTGATGGTTCATTCGATTGTTCTTGTTGTTGCGATACTAAATACTTCCAACCATCAGCTGTTATTTCTGGAATTTTATCCGAACTCGCTAGAGTATCTTCGACAATATTTGCTAGATTTGTTTTCATATCTTTAACTGTCAAACGTTGTAGAAATTGTGCTGAAACCAACGATTGAAATGCATCTTTAATCGATTGTAAACTATGAACTTGCGGATCTCGTCCAGCTTGTATTAAACGTTCATAGACTTTAACTAACAACGTACTCATACGTTGTTTACCATTCAATAACAATTCTTCAATAATTAATTCACCATCAAATCCATACAATTGTCGTGCACAATAGATACATTTCGAATAATGTAAAATGTAAAGAGTTCGTTTGAGATTGAATGCATAGAGTGCACGTTTACCATCGCCTCGCACATCGTTATAACATTCGACTATATCATGCATTGATAGAATGGCGAGAGATTGTGCAATATTCTTCGCAGGAATTGCGAGATCACGCGTGAGTAATGCAAATGGTAGTGGACCTTTTCGATTGAGATACGATGCCACTTCTTTCGACGTGCCATCAGGAAATAAATCGCCAAGGATATCGAACGCTAAACCTATATGATATGTAGTCATTATCTAAAAGATAGTTTTGTTTTTATTAGCTATTCAATCTTGGAACGTTTTATTCGAATAAAACCATAATACATAAGAAAAAAGCGAATTATGAATGTTTATTTGTTGTTTTTTTGCTTGTTGTCTAATCTTTCTTTCCAGTTGTTTGTTTAGCAAGATCAATCTTGGTTTTTTTGCTTGATGAATCATCTCGAAATGCAACATAGACAAATGCAAATAAGATAACATGAACAATAAACACAGCAACACCTGCAGCGTAGATGTAACTACTATTATCGGACATGTTGAGAACACCTTCAAATATTAAATTCTTCGAAATAAAAAACGATGTCAATGGTGCAACAGTCATCATAATTGTAAAGAATAACATTTTACGAAAAACTGTCCATATTGCTTTTTCATTAACTGCCTCATCTTGTTGAACAAGCGTTTCAACAGTTGTCGTTGGTTGAATAGTCGATGATCGTAACATCTGAAAATAAACATATACACATTTCAAATCGTTTGTTGTTGTTGTCTCTTCATTTAGATAGATATCCTCTCGTTTATTTCTATATTCATATACAATAATGTGCACACAAAACATTTATACAGAAAGGAAAAAAATATATATTTCGTTCGCTGTTCGTTTGTTTGTTTTAACTCAGTCCAGGTAAAATAATTCCGACGTTTTCCATGAGTTTGTTAGTTAATGGGTCAGATTTGCTTGTCGATGGATTTGTTGAGATAATTTCATTGCCCAGACAAGCCATGAGATTACATGCACATAGAGTTCCATCGAAAAGTATTGCTGAAAGATTATCAATTGCTGTTGCTGCTGATTGACCACGAGGATTGAGATGACCTAATTGTCGAACTTTTTCGCCCATTTTTGTTAACGATTCGCCAAGCAAATAGATTCCAGCAGCTATATCAACGATATCATAGTTTTTCGGCGGTGCAACAATCGTTGGTGTTGTTGGCTGTTTGACAAATGTAGTTGGTGGACGAATTGATGATAATGATGGTTGTTGTTTCGAATATTGATTCAGAGTTTTTTGTAAAAGTATTGGCGGATGATCATCATTCGCCTTTTTTCGTTTGGCTGTTTTCAGTTGTTTAACAGTTGCCGATGAATCGTTCGCTGCTGCTCCTGCTGTTGATGATGATTTTAATAATTCAGCTGTGATTGGATAATGAAAATTTTCTTTTTCAGCTTTTAAACACCAACGTTGTCGATCGTGTCCACTCATTTTTTTCCATGTACGATGAAGACGTTTGTCATCTAATGCCGTCATCTTATGACGTGCACGATATTTCATTGCCCACAAACTGAATCCATCAAGCATTCCACTCGGTATCGAGCCGAGTGTTGCTGCTAAACCTAATGCACGATCAAAATCTTGTTTATTATTTACTCCTGTCCATTCTTCTTCATCGCTAGCACCATTCGATGATTGTTCATCGTCTTCAGCATCTAAACCTTCTTCTTCTTCTTCTTCTTCCTCAGATGAATGACCTTCTTGATCTAAAAAAGAAAGAGAAAGTCATTTAAACAAAAACGAAATTGTAATAATTACGAAATTCTTCGTCATCACTTTGACGTTGCGACACTTCATTTTCATCATCACTGTCAAGTTCTTCGTTTTCGTCTTCCTGTTCGTCGTCCTGTTCTTCTTCTTGTTGTTGTTGCATAATTATCTGATTACTAGCTCGTTTAGCTTTCGGCGTTCTTGGTACGGTTGATTTTCGTCCTTGTCCTGAACGTTTGCCAGGCGATGTTGTTTGTTTTTTTTGTTTGGGTGAGCCACCTGATTTTCTGCTCTTTGCATTTGACGCTGCTGGTAGACCTCCGTTTTTGATCGCATCAAGATCGGATTTGATCGATGGTTGTTTTTTCTTTGAATATGATGACGGACGTTTGGTTGTTAATGTATGAACAGGCGATGATGGAGGAGAAATAGTTGCACCTTGAACTAGTTCTTTAAAATACGGTGTATATTTAATAGTTCGACCGGATTTTGTTTGTTTGATTTCACTGAATTGTGATTCATTTGCTGGCAGTTTTATTGGACTTGGTTCGTCAAGTGAAAGTGTATTTGCTGTTGAACCGATTAGATGACTAATGACTTTCTTGCGTGATGATTGACCTTTTTTCTTTGTCGGAGAAACAATAATTGGAACGGGGATTTGTTCATCTTCTTCGACTTCTTCTTCACCATCATCGTCATCATCGAAATTGTCTTGGTTATCGTCGATTTTCAAACGTGTTTCATTATCCGATGATTCTTCATCCGAAACATTCGGTCGTTCATGAGTAACATTGGTTATAATACGTTCGTCCGATGTACTGTCATGTATCGATTGTGAACGTAAAGTAAATTTCAGTTTAATTTTCGGTGTTGGCGTTTGTGCTTCTGGTTGCTGCTGTTGTTGTTGGTCCTCTTCTACATGAATAATTTTCGTTTCAGGTAATGGAGCTTCGGCTTCCATTGGTTGAGGTTCAAGCTCGTTGGGAATGGGTATTTCTGATGATTTAACATGTTTCGTACGTCGAGCAGGACGTTTTTCTGTTGTCGATGATGAATTCGAATCATTGGCAGTAATTTTCGGTTTGAAGAAATAAGCTACACCAGACATATTGAGTTTTCTCGATTCTTTTTTTCAATTTCTTTTCTAAAAAGTAGAGATTGAATGACTGAAAAAAGAAATTCTTTTTATTTAAATATCATTTCACAAAGATTTCAAATGAAAAAATTGAAAAATAGCCTTTTAAATTTTTTCAATGTTAATTTTCGGTTTTGATTTCACGCAGAGAGAGAGAGACACACGCACAGATACAAAAAGAAGGAAAAAAAGAACGAAGACAAAACAACGGAGTTTTTTTTTTGGTTTAATTCGATAAGATGTAAAAAATACTGAATTAAATGAGCAAATACAATTAAAAAATATTTATTAGACAATTAACAATCAATATGAAACTCAATGTCAAAAATGAATATTCCATTCGGCACGTATTTGACATTTCAATTTGATATTGATCGTCAGTTATCGGTGCTGAATAAGCCGATGAAGAGGAGGATGAGAAATTCAATGGATAATAATTTTGTTTGATATAATAATGACTTTGTGGTTTATTTTTTCGATTTGTTTTCTCTCGATGACGAGTATGGAAGAAATTTTGAGGATTAGCTGAACGTGAACGTGCTATATTATTATTAATTTCATCAGCTGGATGAACGCGAACATGGATAGGAACGATTTTCGATTGAGTTGAAGGAAGTAGCTGATGTAATGGATTGATTTGTGTACCGAAAAAGACTAGTGACCAATTAAGAAAAATGACTAAAACAAATTCGATGAGAATAAGACAAGAGTTATTAGTTTCTCAAACCAGTATTTTCAATATCAACTATTTCTAAAGTCCACATGCCACGTGGTGATTCACCCCAATTATGTACAGTCATAAATGGCCAATTATTAAAACCATCCGGAGAATCATCTTCAATTCGTCGACCTAAGAGAGTCGAATTCGTACCCATGGGCGATGTTAGATAGATTTGTAGATTGCCTTGAAGAAAAAAAAATCGACGAATATTGATTTTAAATGACAAGAAATCGATGCTAACCGCGATATTTCACTTTGACAGAGACTTTCGATTGCACATGTTCGAGAAAATTGATTTCATTCTCTGTATTCATACAACCATCGGTATACATTTGAATAACAGCACGCTCGTGTTTTTTGAACGTACGAGCGACGATATTCGGATCAGATTGATGACAAATACGTTGTGTAGGAGCAGTTCGCCATTTTTGTGCCTTTAAAAAAATCGTTTTGCTTTTTTTTTGTTGAAAACGAAAGAGAAAGATTTTTACTTTCAAAACCAATTGAGCAGCATCCATCATTCCAAAACCGAATGCATGACTCACACGTCTTCCGACACCATTCGTTTTCCAATCCAATGCATTCAAATATTTGGGTTTGGCTGTTTCAACAATTAAATGTTGAACATCACGCCAAGTCAGATTACGATTCGCTTCGAGCGCTAAAGCGATCATTCCAGCAGCCATTGGTGCCGATGCCGATGTTCCGGTATGATTTTCTGTACATTGACTACGAAGATCAGTCGAAACAACTTGTTTCTCATCGGACGCTCCACTACTATACGTTGTAGCTAAAGTTGATGAACAAGCCTCGGAATACCAAGGTATATTTCCGTTTTCCGTTGCACTGGATATTGAAACCGTATAGATCGAATTCGTATAACCATCACAATTGCAATTATCATCATCTTTGCCACCATTGCCCGATGCCCACACAAAAATCGACCCGAGACCTTGACGACCCTAGAGAAATTTCAACAATTGATTGATATAAATTAGTCGACTAATTGCAATTGTCTTTACATATTTGATGCCATTTTCAAAAGCAGCTTGCGCTAATGTTGCTGGTCCATCAACAGTTTTTCCATCATCATCCGGTCCCCTAAATTCGATTTACTCATCAAAAGAAGAAGAAAAAAAACTATCGTCATTCGCCTACCAACTCGCCGAATAGATATCGATAAAATCCGGTCGGAAACTTAACGCCATTGATTCAACTAAATCTGTCACTTCACCGTCCAACAGACGAATGCCTACGAAAATCAAATCTCAATATTTCATCAGTAATTAATCAGTTAATTAACCTCCGATACGAGCATTATATGCCACTCCCACATTGCAGATATTATTATTCGCTGCTGCCGCTAAGAAAAAGAAAGATAAATCATAATAACAATTGAGTTTCGTTTGTAGTTCGACATACCAACTTCGCCAGCACATCTCGTACCGTGTCTAAAGGAACAAAGAAAAGCGTATTCTTTAATTCAAATGATTCTTTTTAATTAATCAAAGTTAAAACCTCATGCATACAATTCAAGAAAAAAACTACGTAGCATTCTTTCATCTCTAGACATGCGTCAAATACATCGACAAACAAATTTATCATTCGTCTCTCTAACATAAATATCAAAACAGAATAACTCATTTCATGTATATATACTTATTATCATTAGTCGCTGTCATTCTCGGTTGTGGATCACTGTCATTTCCATTGATATCATAGCTAGCACGCGGTTCCTACAAACAATATCAAGGCTAATTAACTCTCATGTATCGATAGACATCTTCGTCAAAAGTTATTCAAAACAAAAAAAAGAAGAAAAAGCACATCTAAATTGCTTTCAATGTCTCTACTTGTTTTCGTTTGTTGGATCATAACGTGGTTGTGGATCGTTGTCATAACCATTGATATCTGTACTTGCTTGTGGTTCCTAGAAAGTGTTGGTATGGGTTCTTTTTTGTAAACATGCAAAACATGCAAAACACGAGAAACGAACAAACTCAGTTTTCGATTGTGATACTTACATAATTTTGGACTAAATCAGGATGATCTTTCTCGATACCATCGTCAAGAATTGTCACAACAACATTTTTACCAGTAAAACCAAGACGCCAAGCACCTGAGATGTTCATTGCTCGGCCATGTTCACTGCCATCATGCTATTTAATGAAAATGTGTGTGCTTTTTTTTGTCAAAAAAAACAAAAGCAAAAAGTCAACTCACCATGTACCATTGTTTATCCCAATCGGGATCATTGAATGATGATGATGGCGATGATTTCGATGGATGATGATAGTACTTAATACTGCGTTTCACACGTTTTTTGACTTTTTGTTGTTCGACCCAATCGATCAATGGATCATATTGAAGTTCATGAACAAGATCTCCATCGAATCCATTCAATGAACGTTTTCGTCGTCGATTGGAAAGAACATGACGAAAGACAAAATAGTTTTCATTTGGTATTGCCTAAAAAAAGAAAAACATACAATTCGACAAGCATCATTTTTTCTTTGTGTCTTACTCTTCGTTCGAATTTTAATTGATATTTGTCTGCTAATGATCGAGCTGCTTGTTCGCCATGATTAACATGTAAAACGAACTCATCCGTATATTTAACATTTTCAAGTTTAACAAGTGTGACGATGGTAAAGAGAATTATGTTAATAATAACAATGATATGACGAGTAACAACAATAAGCATGTCCTCGATAATGACGCCGAACAACTTTCGGCCATATCACATTGTTCTTTGTCTGTTGGCTACGACCAGCCTCTTAGACTTAAATATTTAATGATTAATACGATTAACAAATAGGAGAGATCAATTGCTTATCTACAATAGACATATACTTAACAATTATGATAATCGAAAAAGAAAAAAGTGAACAGAATAGAAAATGAGAAAGTTTTTTTTTTTCTTCTATTTCATCATAATTGATTGTCTGGTGTCGAATCTATCAGTATGAGCACACACACATACACACTTTATATATTTCTTTCGCTTCTCTTGATCGAACATCTAATGACATAGGAAATAAGATCTCGTGGGGAATCAACGATAAATGTGAAACAAGGGGCAAATTAAATATAACGAACAGAAAGTCAAACCCGTCAAGATCCAAGAGATCTAACTATCGCGACATATCATTAACCTTCTGTTTACTGACAATATGCATACGCATGTCGCCTTAGATCTCAATCTTCAGTGATTCTTTTCCAATTCAAACATATGCATACGTATGTGTCATTGTTATTATATATCGATTCATCAATACTATGCTCTGACATGTTTCTCATTGATGATTCAAGTCACAACTATGTTTGATGTCTAAATGGATGATTACAGTTATCTCTTAACTTACGTTCAGGATAATAAAGATGAATCTATATGGATAGATTTGCTTACGTCAGGAGGAAATAAAAAAAAGAAGAAGCCTTCATGTAAAGATAGAGAAGCAGTAGCACACGGAATCGATCTACTTATCGTCAATGATTTCATATTTACACATGAGAGTAAATCGAGTGATGAGCAATTGCGTAAAAAGAATAGAAGAGAGAACAAATGAAGAATTGCTTCGATCGGTCTTCATCTAACCGTATGTTTATACTATTAGTTCGTTCTACCTTATTACGTCCTAACGTTCGACTGATGCTTTCACCATCGACATCATTAAATCGGAAATGAATTTCTTCATGCACAATGTAAATAGTTTTCTTTCATGCTATGACCCATCTCTCTCTCTCTCTCTCTCTCAAAACTGCCTCATTTACTTTTCTTTTAGTAATAGTCTATTTTAGAGTTATTCTTTGATGTAATTCATCTATTTCATGCAATAATAGACATAAAATCGAACTCAATGGGAAAAAAGAATGTTTAATGTGAAAGGCAGAAGAGAAAAACTGAGCATCGATACGGGTATTCAACGAGTCGATTTGTCACACGCACGCATATACATGATGCATACATACTTGAGGAAAAAGATGAAGAACAAGAAGAGAACGGACATGTTTACTTATTCGAATCGATTTCTCAGTATGTGTCGATGTCTGTGCGTGCATTTCTTTTCATTAAAAACAGATTTATTATTTGTACAGAAATAGTTTGATTAGTCTTCTCTCGCTCTATGTCGATGATTTTCTTTTGAAAAGCAAAGAATATCTAGTCAGTCAACAATTTCCGTTTTATTAATGAGATGCACTTGTGTCCTCCCTATGCTAGATTTCTTTCCTTTTTTTCCATACAATTTCTGATTGACAGTAATTACTTTTGCGACTCATCGGCAATACACACAAAACCTATCATCTATTTAACTTACCGAAGAAATTGTTAGAACAAAAAAAAATGTCCACCAAACAATAATGTGTCGAGTTCATCTAGAAGGCATCTCTTTCTTTCTCGTTCTTTCTCTCTTTTTCTCTTTCTCTTCTCTTATGGTTCAATATGTTGGGTGTGTGTGTGTCCGATAATGATGCAGGATTAAATATTGCTTGAATGGTGGTCGTGTTGGCAGCTGTTCTTGTTCATGAGACATGATGACAAGTGAAAAAGCAATAGATAATCGTAATTGATAAATAGAGAATTGTTCAGATGAAAAACTATACAAATAAACTAAGCTTAAACGGGTCGAAAAAGAAAAATGAACATGAGACGCGCTTGAGGGAAAAAAGAAAGGATCAATCTATTTTTCCAGATTATAAACAAAACAAGACTTAGTCAATGAAATCTTTCGAAGAAGAAAAAAGAAAATGAAAGGAAAACCTCTCTCTCTGTCGCTCCTCTATTCATTTTTATTCTCTGAAGATTGACACGTCGAGTCCTTGGCTTTGCCCGTCTTCATTATCTACATCCGAACTTTTTATTTTCATTAACATGTTTATTATTGCATTAAAAAAAAGACTGTCTTCAACAAAAAGAGAAGAAAAACCGACTACATAACAATTAAATAATGGCGTGTTAAGTAAAAAAAGAAACTTTCTTTTTCTTTCTTTCTTTCTTTCTTTCTTGTCTTCCTTTCATTCAAATTGAACTGCAACTAAATCTTCAGACAAGGCCATTTACATTGA
>ERZ781398.772-NODE-772-length-34020-cov-4.058001_pt1 | contig 34020 bp, 24 predicted proteins | sample MGYA00433077_ERZ781398 | MGnify/ENA primary metagenome ERZ781398 (study PRJEB29847, sample SAMN06458254) | wastewater metagenome | isolation source: Wastewater bioreactor | place: South Africa: Cape Town | study: EMG produced TPA metagenomics assembly of the... | reverse complement strand
GGGCAATCTCCCTGGCGGTCAGGGCGATGGCCTGCTGCACTGCCTGCTCGAAGCCGGCCGGGTTGCAGCTCTGCTGCACCGCCTGGGCGGTCCGGGTGGCCGACTGCAGGCTGGTGATCGCGCTGTCGAAACTGTCCGAGAGCGTCTGCGCCCGCTGGGCGTCGCTCTGCGGGGTGGCGCCGCCCAGCGGCTGGGCGATCGCCTGCTTCGGGTTCACCCGCTGGAGGGCCACAAAGCTTTGCTGCCAGGCCTGGCGCGCCGGATCCGACGGTGGCTTCTTGGCATCGGCAATGGCCTCGTCGCGGCAGAGCACCAGCGTGGCGGAGAGATCGGATGCGAGCCGCAAGGCGTCGGTGTTGGTCTGGAGATAGGTGTCGAACGGCAGGATGGCGAAGGGTTGCCGGCGGGCAGGGCCGGCAAGGCCCTGGGCCGAGAAATTGTCGTCGATCACCGAGCTGGTGCGCTCGAACACGTCGAGCGCCAGGAAGTAGGCCGACACGGCCTTCTTGAAGAACAGCGCGGTGACGTCGTTGGTCTGGTTGAGCTTGCTGAGCGCGCTGTAGGGCAGGATGCCGATGCGCAGCGGGCGCGGCGTGGTGGAGGCCTCCTTGGGCAGGTTCAGCAGGCTGGTCTTGAGTTTCTCGTAGTCGACGGTCAACGGCCCGCCGGCGCCGCCCGACTTGAAGACGCTGACATTGGAGCGGGTGACCAGGCTGTTGTGCTTCTGCTTGGACTCGATTGATCCGGAGACGCTGAAGATGCCGCCGATATCGGCCTGGACCGACCCCTTGATGTCGGTCAGGCTCTTGGCATCCTCCGAACTCATGGTCATGAAGGCCTGGACCGAGGCGCCCGAAACGATTGCTGCCACAAAGCCGTGGCCGCAATCTTCGATGTCCTCCTTGAAGTGGTCCTCCTTGAACGAGATCGAGGTCCTCGCCGGCCCGGCCTGTTCCGGCTGGCCCTGCACCGGCGCCGGCGGCGTGCCCGTGGGCGTTTCTGATTCCGGGTTGTCGACGAAGTTGTTGCCGACAAACGGCACCAGGTTCTTGGCGCCGAGCTTGTAGTCGAAGCTGGGTGCGGCAAACAGCGAACTGTTGGTGACGTCGGCGGTCAGCAGGAATTTCTTGGTGTCGACGGTGAACTCTTCCTGGGTGAGGAAGTTCAGGCTGGCCGTGGCGTCGAGGATGGCCATCTTCAGCGAACCCGAGGCTGAGATATTCAGCTTCGACATGGTTTCGGTCTTGGAGGTCACCTCGTCGAAACGATAGCTGGTCTGCTGCGAGGGATCCTGCACGGCGCGGAAATCGACGCATGTTCCGGTGGCTGGACTGTCGGTCAGCAGGTTGTAGCCCTGGCCGAGCACCACGCCGGATTGCGGATACTCTACCCAGACCAGATCGTTGGCGTCAGATGCGTGCGTTTCAACTGAAACCAGGCCGCCGACAACTAGTGTTGCGGCAGCAAGCCATGCAGCAGCTCTCACGGCGCCCCTCCAAATGTTCCCCGCATACAGGAAACTACTGTGGCTCGCGCATGGCAAGAGGGATTCTCGCGGAAGTACTGAACATTGATGGATATCGTGCGGCGAGATGAGTTATGTGTCGTCGATCTGGCCCGAAATGGAAGTTGCGATGGAGTGTAGGGTGCGGGCGCTGCAATAAAATCGTCATGTGGACTGTCATTTGTCTTCGGTGCGATGGGAGTGGATTGATTCCCGGCATGGATAGATAAGCGGGGTGGGACGCCGCCGGGGCGAGGGGGTGGTGGTGGGCTGGTGCAGCGTCCGCCCGCTCCGGGCAAAAAAGTGATCGACGCGCCGTCCCGCTGTTCCGCTTCGATCAGCCGGTGAAGTGATCGCCGTAAGCCGGGCAGAAAATGCCGCTCTCACAAGGGATCGTGAACGTCACGTATTGATCACGCTGACGAAGTAATACCGTCGACGGCGCGAATCGTCTTGCAATCGATGCTAAATGTTCACTGGACGCCTACGGGAATCGTCGCTAGCGTGTTCGTACTATTGCTTTGACGTAACCGTATCAGGTGGGAGGCAGCGGCGTGCCCAAGCCCATTGCGTGGTCGTTCAATGCTGGATCGTCAGCGGCGAGTGTCGGTTCTACTGGAACACTCGACGTCGAAGCGGTCACCGGCGCATCAATAGCTGTCGCCAAGGGCGCCAAGGTCGAGCTGGCCTTGCAGCTCGAGCATATCGACAAGCTGAAGTTCGTCTACATCGCGGCCGACAGCTATAGCGGCAAGATCAAGATCAAGGCGGGTGCGGCCGACGAGATCGGGCTCGCGGTGATCGCGACCACCTTCACGCTGATCGCCGGCGCTGGCGGCTCGCCCCTGGCCGTCGTCCTGTTCGGCGCCGCCATCGGCCTGCTGGGCCCGTCGTTTGCGACGCTCAGCGTGACCAATGGCGGGGCCGAGCCGGCCAATGTCGAAATCATGATCGGCGGCCAACTCTCGTAGAACTCTGGTTATTCGGCACGGAGCAGCGGCTATGGCAGTGCAGACGAGCTATCCCGGCGTATATGTGAATGAGGTGCAGAGCGGCGTTCGCACGGTGGCGGGGGTGTCGACCTCGGTGACCGGCATCGTCGGGCGGTTCCTGCGCGGGCCGGTGAACGAGCCGGTGAGCTGCTTCAGCTTTGGCGAGTTTTCCCGACGCTTCGGCGGGCTGGCGCTGAACACGCCGGCGGCCTATGCGGTCGACGATTTCTACGCCAATGGCGGCTCGGAAGCGCTGGTGGTCCGGCTGTTCAAGGCAGGGGCCGATGACGGCATGGCGCGGCTGGCGCTGAGCGGGCTGAAGCTGGTCGCAGCGAGCCCCGGTAGCTGGGGCGGCAAGTTGCAGGCGCAGGTCAGCTATCCCAACGCGGCGGCGGCCAAGGCCTATGTCGAGCTCCACCCCGAACTGGGCCTCGCCGTCGCCGACCTGTTCGACCTGCTGGTGTTCGACCAGGGCACCAAGGCGCGCGAACAGTTCCGCAATCTGACGGTCAAGGACGCCGGCTCGCGCCGCGTCGATCGGGTGCTGAAGGCGGAATCGAACCTGGTGCGGCTCGACCTCAAGGGCGATGGCACCCCCGACCTGCCGGGGGCGCGGCCGGCCGAGGGCGCCCTTACCGATTTTCAGGGCGGCAATGATGGGGCGCTGCTGTCGCCGGCCGAATACAAGGGCAACAAGGTTACCAAGACCGGCGTCCATGCGCTGCTCAAGGCCGATATTTTCAACCTGCTGGTGATCCCGCCCGATACGCGGGATGGCGATATCGATCCCGACGTCTGGGAGGCTGCCGCCGGGTTCTGCAGCGAGCGCCGCGCCTTCCTGATCGTGGATCCTCCGGCCAAGTGGGACGCCAACCCCGACAACGCCATCCAGGTGACGGTGGATGCGGCCAGCAACACGCCGCCGCTGAGCCTCACCAATGGCGGCAATGCCGGGTTGTTCTTTCCTCGGCTGCAGCGGCGCGACCCGCTGCGCGGCGGGCAGATCGACTATTTCGTGCCGGGCGGCGCCATTGCCGGCATCATGGCGCGCACCGACGCGAACCGCGGGGTGTGGAAGGCGCCGGCCGGCATCGAGGCGACGATCTCGGGCGCCGACGGGCTGACCTTCAAGATGACCGATGACGAAAATGGCAAGCTGAACCCCTTGGGCGTGAACTGCCTCAGGAGCTTCCCCAATGTCGGCCGGGTGGTGTGGGGCGCCCGCACCATGCGCGGCTCCGACCAACTGGCCGACGACTACAAGTACATCCCGGTGCGGCGGCTGGCCTTGTTCATCGAGGAGAGCCTGTTCCGCGGTACCAAGTGGGTGGTGTTCTCGCCCAATGACGAGCCGCTGTGGTCGCAGATCCGGCTCAATGTCGGGGCGTTCATGCAGCGGCTGTTCCGGCAGGGGGCGTTCCAGGGCGCGAGCCCCAGGCAGGCCTATTTCGTCAAATGTGACCGCGAGACCACCACGCAGGACGATATCAACCGCGGCATCGTCAACATCGCCGTGGGCTTTGCGCCGCTGCTGCCGGCCGAATTCGTCGTCATCAATATCCAGCAGATCCGGGAGGCCTAGGCGATGGCGCAGTTCTCGACCAACCCGGAACGGTTCGACCCCTACAAGAACTTCAAGTTTCGCATCCGCAACGAAGACGGCAATTACCTCGCCGGCATCAGCAAGGTCAGCGCGCTGAAGCGCACCACCCAGGTGGTGAGCCACCGCGAAGGCGGCGATCCGTCTTCGTCACGCAAATCGCCGGGCCAGACCGAATATGAGGCGATCACGCTCGAGCGCGGGGTGACGCACGATATCGAGTTCGAGCAGTGGGCCAACAAGGTGTGGAACTACGGCTCGGGGCTGGGCGGGGAATCCTCGCTCAAGGATTTCCGGCGCAACCTGATCCTCGAGCTCTACAACGAGGCCGGGCAGATCGTGCTGGCCTACAAGCTCTACCGCTGCTGGCCCTCCGAGTATCAATCGCTGCCCGAGCTCGATGCGAGCGCCAACGCCGTCGCCATCCAGATGCTCAAGCTCGAGAACGAGGGCTGGGAACGCGATTACGACGTGGCCGAGCCGACCGAGCCGAGTTACGTCGAGCCGATCTGATGCGTGCGCTGGCCGCCGCGGACATTGTCGAGCTGGCCGAGGCGGGGCAGGGGCGCGGACCATCGTTCCTGGCGCTCGGCATTCTCGGCCGGGCCGATCCCACGATCGATGCGGCGGCGCTGACGCTGGGGCAGCGCGATGCGATGCTGCTGGCGGTGCGGGCGCAACTGAGCGGCCCGCGCCTCGACTTCGTTTCCGAATGTCCGGCCTGTGGCACGGTGCTCGAAATGACGCTCAGGGCCGAACAGATCGGCCTCGGGGTTACCGCCCAGACGGCGGCGCAGACGCGGCAGGTCCGCGCCGGCGATGCGGTGATCACCGTCGCGCCGCTGACGGCGGGAGCGCTTGCCGCGGCCGAACAGCTCGCCGATCCCGACAGCGCGCGGCGGCTGCTACTGAAAGCCGCGGCGCCCGAGGCGCCCGAGGACGATGAGGTGCTGGCGGCGGTGGAAGCGGCGGTCGAGGCAATGGATCCCGGCCTCGAAACCGGGCTCGACTGGTCGTGCCCGGCCTGCGCGGCGCGCTGGTCGGAGGCAGTGGACGTGGCGGCGCTTCTGGCCGGCGAAATCGCCGTGCGCTCGCGTGCCGTGCTCGCCGATGTGGCGGTGCTGGCGCGGGCCTTTCACTGGTCGGAGCGCGACATCCTGGCGCTGCCGGCCGAGCGGCGGCGCTTCTATCTCGAAGCGGTGCAGGCATGAGCGGCGCGGTCTCCCGGCTCACCAACCGGCTTTTCGGGCTCGCGCCGGTGGCGCGGGTGCGGCTGCCGGCCCGGTTCGAGGTGTCGGGCGCCGCCTTGGCAGGCAGCCCTGAGCCGGCCGAGATCGCCGCCGAGGCGCCGGCCGCCATTCCGCCGCGCTCCGAGACCAACCAGGTGGTCGAGCGCTGGACGCCGCCGGCCGCATCGCCGTCGCGTCCCGAAGCCGGCCAGCCGCAACGGACAGCGCCGAGGGATGAGCCGCGGATGGCTGCCCCACCCCTGCCGGGGCCGGCGCAGCGACAGCCACCAGCGCCCGGCGCGCCGCCATCGGCCCCGCAGCCGGCAGCCGCCCGCGCCTCGCGCGAGGACGCCCCGCGGCGCGCTGCGGCGTCGCTGCCCGGGCCGCAGCCAGTTGCCGCGCTGGCGCCGCAACCGCTTCCTGCCGTTGCCGGCAAGGGTGCTGCGGTACCGCGTCCGACGCCAGCACCACCGCCCGACGTCGCAGGGCTGCCGGAGCCGCAGCGGCGACGCCCTGAGGCGCCGATCGCCGTACCCACCACACCCGCCACCCCGGCGCAGGAGCCGCCACGCGCCCGCCGGGCCGCCCCGGTGCAGCCGGCGCCGGCGGTGCCAGAGCCTGTCGCTGCGACGCCCGCGGCAGAGCCGCTTGAGATCGTCATCGGGCGCATCGATATACGGGCGCCTGCTCCCAGGGCTCCGGCGGCCCCCAGCGTTTCGGCCGGGCTTCAGCGCATCCCGAGCCTTGCCGCCTATCTCGCGACGAAGCGCTGAGGCGGCAGATGGGAAACAAGCTGTCGGTTGCCGCCGTCACGGCCTCCATCCAGTTGATGATCCAGGAGGCAGCCGGCGGCGCGACCGTCAAGGTCGGCCGGCCGGGCAACGAGAACGACGCCGATGCCGGGCCGGTGGTGAATGTCTTCCTGTTCCAGGCGACGCCCAATGCCGCCCGGCGCAATGCGCATAACCCCACCCGCAGCAGCAATGGCCAGCAGGTCGCCAACTCCCTGGTGGCGTTCGACCTGCATTACCTCATCTCGTTCATCGGCCGGCCCGAGCTCTACCAGCCCGAACTGCTGCTGGGCGCGGTATCGCGGGCGCTCGAGCACCGCAGCGCCATTTCTCGGCGCACCATCGACAAGGTGAAGCAGGATCATGCCGGGCTCGTCGATGTCGATCTCGACCGGGAGCCCGAGCCGGTGCGCATTCATCCGGCCCACCTGAGCTTTGAGGAAATGTCCAAGCTCTGGTCGGTGCTGTTCCAGACGCCCTACATCCTGTCGCTGGTCTATACCTGCTCGCCGGTGCTGATCGAAACCAGCACGCCGTTGAGTTCGGGGCCGCCGGTGACCAGCGTCAAAACTGCGGTGTTCGTGCTCGGCGGTCCGGTGGTGCTGGGGGTCGAGGCGGCGTCGGGCGCCACCGCGCCGGTGCTGTGGGGCGGGACGCTCGTGGTGCGCGGCCATTCGCTTGATCGGCATGGCATGAGGCTGAGGATCGGCGGACGCGATGCCGCGCTCGGCACTGCGCGGGTCAGCGCCGATCGCATCGAGCTCGAACTGGTCGCCGCGAACTTCGATGGCGAGGAGTTGCCCGCCGGCCCGCTGGTGCTCGAAACGGTGCTGCCGGCGCCGCCCGGTTCGCCCAGCCATCTCGAGCGGATCACCGACCGGGCGACGTTCCTGCTGAGGCCCGAGATCAAGCTGGCCGCCAGCGCCGCCGCCGGCAGCAAGCTGACGGTCGCCGTCACCCCGAAACTGGCGCCCGGCCAAATGCCGCGGCTGGTGCTCAACGGGCAGAGTCCGGCGGCGGCGGGCAGTCTGCAGATCGACCCCGAGCCGATCAACGCCGGCGCGCCGACGGCCAGCCTGAAGTTCCCGCTCAAGGACGTGCCCAAGGGCAGCTATTACGCGCAATTGCTGGTGGAAGGCACGGCGAGCGCGCCCCAGGTCGAAACCGATCAGACGAGCCCGGCCTTCGGCCGGATCGTCGGCCCGCTGCTGGAGGTGAAATGAGCGCCGCCACCCTCAGCGACGTCCTCGCCCGGCTCAAGGCGCGCATCGCCGGGGCGGCGACGCCTGCCGCCGACCCGACGGCTTTGCCCGAGCGGCTGGCGCGACTGGCCGCCGCGGCCGGGCTCGGCCGTTTCGAATGCGAGGTGCTGCTGCTCGCCGCGCTGCCGGCGCTGGAGCCGGATGGGGCTGGCGTGCTGGCCACGGCACAGGGCGACGCGCGGCTTCGGCTGCCGACCATCGCGTTTGCGCTCTCGAGCCTCGCCGGGGCGAACTGGCAGGCCTTCGCGCCCGAGGCGCCGCTGCGGCGGCTGGCGCTGATCAGCCTCACCGACGAGAGCATTGCCAGTCTCGCCGGCATCGCGCTGCCCGAGCGCGTGCTGCACCATCTGGTGGGGCTCGACGGCATCGACGCCGAGCTGTCGGCGGTGTCGACGCGGCTTGAGCCGCGCTTCGAACTCGGCGGTTCGCATGGTGAGCTGATGCGCCGGTTCGGTGCGCAATTATCAGCCGAAAACAGAGGGCTGGCGCCGGTCTTTGAACTTGTGGGTGCGGACCGGAGCGCGGCGCTGGCTATTGCCGCGGCGGGCGCCAGGGTGGCCGGGCGGCACGCCTATCAGGTGGTCGCCGAAGCATTGCCGGCCGCTGCCGGCGAGCGGGCACGGCTGGCCCAGTTGTGGTCGCGCGAGTGGGTGCTGGCCGGGGCGCTGCCGGTGCTCGACCTCTACGACCTGACTGGCCCGGGCGAGGTGCGCAGCGCGCTGCGCTTTGCGGCGGCGATTGCCGGGCCGCTGGCGCTGGTCGCCGCTGAGCCGCTGGCGGTGCCGGGCCGCGACAGCCTGCGGCTGGTCGTGCCGCGCCCAAGCATGGCCGACCAGCGAGCGCTGTGGGCGGCGGCGGGCGCCGAGGCGGCGGATGTCGACCGGCTGGTGGGGACCTTCACCGCCTCGCCGGAGATCATCGCAGATGTCACGGCCAATATCGGCGCCGAGTTTGCGCCGGCGGACGGCGCCGCGCCGCTGGCCGATCGGCTGTGGGCCGAAACCCGCATCCGGCTGCGGCCCAGGCTCGACGAGCTGGCGCAACGGATCGACGTGCGCAGCCAGTGGAGCGACCTGATCCTGCCGCACCGGCAGTTCGACATGCTCAAGGCCATCGCCGCGCAGGTGCGCCAGCGTCGGCAGGTGCATCACGACTGGGGCTTTGGCGGCAGCAATGGCCGGGGTCTGGGGATCACGGCGCTGTTCTCGGGCCCGAGCGGCACCGGCAAGACGCTCGCCGCCGAAGTGATCGGCGGGGCGCTCCAGCTCGATGTCTACCGGGTCGACCTGTCGGCGGCGGTCAGCAAGTGGATCGGCGAGACCGAGAAGAACCTCCGCCGGCTGTTCGACGCCGCCGAGGACAGTTGCGCCATCCTGCTGTTCGATGAGGCGGACCAGCTGTTCGCCAAGCGCACCGAGGTCAAGGACAGCCACGATCGTTACGCCAATCTGGAGGTGAGCTACCTGCTGCAGCGGATGGAGAGCTATCGCGGGCTTGCCATCCTCACCACGAACCTCCGCTCCAATATCGACAATGCCTTCCTGCGCCGCATCCGCTTCCTCGTCGATTTCCCGCTGCCCGAGGCGGCGGAGCGGCAGCGGATCTGGCGGCTGGCTTTCCCCTCCGGCGCGCCGCTCGATGGCATCGAGGTGGAGCGGCTGGCCCAGCTGACGGTGGCCGGCGGCAGCATCAAGAACATCGCGCTGAACGCCGCCTTCATCGCCGCCGACGAAGGCTCGCCCATCCGCATGGGGCACCTGCAGCGGGCCGCGCGGGCCGAATACGACAAGCTCAGCAAGCCGTTGACCGAAGGCGAGCTCAGCGGCTGGATCAAGGAGGCGCCGCATGGTTGAGGCGCGCCGCATTCACATCCAGAGCGTCCGGCTCGAAGGCATGTCGCCGGCCGAGCGGGTCGTGGCGCTCGCCGAGATCCGACGCGCGGTGGCGGCCGCCGTCACCGCGGCGCCGACGGCTTCGTCCGCGGCGCTCGGCAAATCCATCACCGAGGCGCTGCAGCCGCTGGCCAAGGGAGGCGGCAAATGAGCCATGCCCCGCTGCGCGCAAAGGTGCGGAGCCCGGAGCCGGCGCAGAGCGCACGCGCCGCGCCGCAGCCGGCAAGCCAGCTGGCCGACGAGACCGCGCCGCCGGTGCCGAAGTTCGGCGGCTCGCTCGCCGGGCTGCCGGCGACGCCGGGCGGGCTCGAGCCGGGTCTCAGGGGCGACATGGAGCGCGCCTTCGGCACCGATTTCTCCGCGGTGCGCGTGCATGGCGATGCCGCCGGGGCGCGCCAGGCCGGGCGATACGCGGCCAAGGCGGTGACGGTCGGCGACAATGTCTATTTCGGCGGCGGCCGGTATGCGCCGCAGAGCGGCGAGGGCCGGCGGCTCATCGCGCACGAACTGGCCCATGTGGTGCAGCAACGGCGAGGCGGAGCCACGGCGCCGCGCATCGACGGCAGCGGCGGGCTCGAGCACGAGGCCGGGCGAGCCGCCGACCAGGCAGCGGGCGGGGGCAGGGCGGTGGTCCGGCTCGGCTCGGCCACCGGGCCGGCCGCCGAGCCCGAGGAGGAGCCCTGGTACAAGCGCGCCATCAACAAGGCCAAGGATGTGGGCTCGAGCGTCAAGGACAAGGCGACGAGCTTTGTCCAGGAGGTGGCCAAGAACCCCCAGGTGCTGGTCGAGCACGCCGAAAAGCTGCAGCCGGCGGTGCTGCTGGCCGCGGCGACGGACAAGCTGGCCGAAAAGGCAAAGGGCAAGCCGGTACTGGGCGGGCTGACGAAGAACATCGCCAACATCGCCAAGGCCAACGCCGACCTGGTGACCAAGCCGGCGAAGGCGTTCGGCGACAAGCTGGTCAGCAAGGACAAGGATGGCTGGCACCTCCATCCGCTCGACGCCACCAAGGCCTGGAAGGCCAGCGCGAGCAGCGGCCTCGAGGGCGTCAAGCACCAGACGTTCAACGCGATCAATGATTTCGAGGATATCGAGCCCGCCAAGGCGGTGATCGACGAGAAGGCGCACCCGACGCTGGCGGCGCTGGAGCAGGGGAGCCTCGCGGTCACCAACAACACGTCGAAATATTCGCGCCAGTTCGTCGGCGGCATGGCCAAGGCGCTTTTCGGCATGGTCGAGGGCATCGGCAAGATGGCGATCCATCCCTTCGACACGGTCAAGGGCCTGGGGCAGTTGCCGGGCTCCAGCCTCGTCAACCCGCTCAAGTTCATCGGCACCTACGCGCAGCTCGAGGAAGATCTCTACGACGCGACGTTCCCCGACCACGAAGAGGAGGCGCGGCAACGGGCCGCCTATGACGAGGAGGCCCGCAAGGCGGCCAGCGAGGGCCGCGAGCCACCGGGCAAGCCGCCGGAACGGATGTCGTATGGCGGGGCGCTGCGCAAGTTCGGCGGCGCCATGCTGCCGGATCAGAAGCGCGACAGCCAGCAGACGGTCGGGTTGGTCAAGGCGTTGGGCGAGAACTACATCGAGGCCTGGCACCAGAAGCGCTATGCCGAGCTGCCGGGGCTGGCGCTGGTCGATATCGGCAGCTTCTTCATCGGAGGCGGTGCGGCGGGCGCGGCCGGCAAGGGCGGCAAGGTCGCCGAGGCGGCTTCGGCCGCGGGCAAGATGGGCGAGATCGCCAAGACCGGCGAAGTGGCGGGGTCGCTGGCCAAGGCCGAGGAACTGGCGAGCGCCGGCGGCAAGCTCGCGGACGTCTCGAAGGGCACGGGGGTAGCCAAGACGGCCGAGGTGGCCAAGGTCACCGAAGTGGTCGATGTGGGCAAGGTGGGCGAGGCTACCGAAGCCGCCAAGGCCACCGAGACTGCCAGGGCCGGCGAAGTCGCCGACGCCACCAAGGCGGCCGAAGTGCACCCACCGGCGATAGAGACGCCGAAGCCGGCAGTAGAGGCGCCGAAGCCGGCAGCAGAGGCGCCGAAGCCGGTCGAGCCTGCACCCGAGGCGGTCAAGGCAGAGCCGCCAGGCAAGCCCAAAGTCGATCCACTGGAGCATGCCGAACCCGTGCCCGAGGGGCTGAAGGGCGAGGCGGCCAACGATGTGAAAGTCGATCCGCTGGAGCATGTCGAGCCGCTGCCTGAGGGGTTGAAGGGCGAGGCGGCCAATAATGTGAAGCCGAAAAAGGACCCCAAGGTCAGTTCGCTCGATGAGGCGCGCCAGAAGCAGCTCGAGCAGCAAGCCGCGGCGGACGCCATGCCGCTTGAGCAGAAGGGGACGGGGACTTACGGCCCGGGTGATGGCCATGTGGGTCAACCCGTCGAGGTTCCGAACAATGCGCTCAAGGGTGAGCGCCCGCCGGAGATCTCGGCTGCGCTCGATCGGCCGGAGCGCGCCCCCATGACCAAGCCGGCGCCGGCGCGGCGGGCCGGCACCACACGCGGCACCGGCAAATCGACGCCATCGCGGGGGGGCGGCGGCCGACCGCGGCCGAGACAGTTGCCGGAGCGGGTCACCCCGGAATTGCCGGTTCGCCCCAAAAACGCCGTCGGACCCAAGAACAGCCCGGCAAAGCCGACGGCTCCTGCGCGGGGCGGTGGCAAGGCGAAGGGCAGCCTCGATAAGCCTGCGACGCGCCCGAAGCCGGAAACGCCCGGGTCAGTTCAGGAGGCAGCGCTGCGCGAAGAGGCGCCCTTGCGTGAGCCCGTTCGGGATGAGGCGCCGTTCCTTGACGAACTGCATGACGACGCGCCGCTTGCGGGCCCCGAGTCTAGCCTCACCAAGGAGCAACTGGCCGGAAAGCACATGCTGGAGGACATCGCCGAGCGCCAGCGAAACGCCCGGGAGGTCGCGAAGGTAGAGGCCAACGAGGCGGCAAAGACCCGGGAGACCGGCAAGGCAGGAGCCGGGATGCAGGCCAAGCCCAAGCATCATGTGTTTCCGCAAGAACACAAGGCTTGGTTCGAGCGGCGGGGCTTCAAGGGCGACTTCCACATCGACCACTTCACAGTATCCATGGATGAATGGGCGCACCAGGCAGTCCACGCCGGTGGTGACTATAAATATGCCCGCAAATTCGTCGCGGCGAAAGAATTCGAATGGAACAACAAGGTGATCAAAACGCTGAAAGCTGCTGAGCGGGCAAAAGGAAGTCGGCTAACGAGGAACCAGATATTCGATATCGTCCTGCCTCTGATGAAGGAATACAAAATTCCACCCTGGTTTGTGCCGTTCAGATGACAGACCCGCGCTCACCAAAAATCCTCAAAGGGGCGATTGTCGGTATCGACATCTTCAACCCGCTCGCCTCGGTGGTGGTGTTTCAATACAACCCCGAGCAGTTGTCGCGCTCGCTCGAGCCGCAATATGGCGATGCCGGCGGAGCCCGGGCCGAGGCGCTGCGGCTCAACGGGCCGCCGCGCGAAACCATTTCGGCCACCATCAATATCGACGCCATCGACCAGCTCGAGAGCGACGACGCCAAGACCAAGAAACTGGGGATCAACCCGCAGCTCGCCGCGCTCGAGATGCTGGCCTATCCCAAGAGCACGCTGGTGATCGCCAACACGGTGCTGCTGGCCACCGGCACCATCGAGATCGTGCCGCCGATGGGGCCGTTGACGCTGTTCATCTATGGCTGGCAGCGCGTCGTGCCGGTCAAGCTCACGCATCTGTCGGTCAGCGAAGTGATGCACGATCCCGGACTCAACCCGACGCGGGCGACGGCCGATCTGTCGCTGCAAGTGCTGACCTACAACGATTTCCCGCTCGCCCATCCCGGTTACGCGACCTTCCTCGCCCACCAACTGGTCAAGGAGACGATGGCGACCATCGGGACCGTCAACAACCTGGGCGCCGTGCTGGGGCACGACGCCAACCTGTTCACCCGGTGAGGGACCGATGTTCGAACCAACCAGTCGCTATGCCGGTCTTGCCACCCGCACCATCACCACGCCCGAGGGGCGGCTCGTCACCTATGTGGCGCGCCGCACGGTGCCGCCGGCCGCGGCTTACGTGGTGGCCGGTGGCGTCACCACCAGCGATTCCGACCGGCTCGACAATATCGCGCACCGCTATCTGGGCGATCCGCTGGGGCTCTACCAGGTGGCCGACGCCAACGAGGCGATGCATCCGATGGAGCTGACCGCCGAGCCCGGAAGGCGGCTGGTCATCCCGCTGCCGCGCCATCCGGGGGCCACCTCATGAACATTCTCGGGGTACGGCTCAACCTGTTGATCGGGCCTGATCCGGTGGCGTTGCCGGCCCCGATCCGCATGCTCGAGGCGCTGGCCGAAGTCGAGGTCAGCCATTCCGACCGCGAGCGCTCCGGCTTTCGGCTCACCTTCACGGTGGGCCGGTCGGGGCCGACCGACCTGATCGATTACGAGCTCATCCTCAACCCGTTGCTGCAGGTGCACAGCCGGGTGGTGCTGACGGCGATCTTCGATATCCGGCCGCGCGTCATCATGGATGGGCTGGTGACACGGCGCGACCTGGTGCCGGGCGATCGGCCGGGGGAGGGCCGGCTGGTCTTGAGCGGGCACGACCTCTCCATCGCGCTCGACCGCAAATACAACCCCACCGAGCATATCAACCAGCCCGAGGCGATGATCGCGGCCAAGATCGCGGCCAGCTACCCGCAATATGCCATGGTGCCCAATGTCCGGCAGCCGCCGCTCAGCACGCCGCCGCTCAATATCGAGCACGTGCCGCAGCAGACGGGGACCGATTGGGATTACCTCGAGGAGATGGCGGGGCGCTTCGGTTTCGTCACCTATGTGAAGGCGGGCCTGGTGCCGCTGCAGAACGCGCTCTACTGGGGACCGCCGATCGCGCCCGAGCTGCCGCAGCCGGCGCTCAGCGCCAATATGGGACCGGTGACCAACGTGTCGGGCCTCAGCTTCACCCAGGACGGGTTGGCCATCACCATGGTCAAATCCAGCGTCAAGGACGCGCTGACCGGGCAGACCATGCCGGTGTTCTCGGTGGTGCCGACCCGGCCGCCGCTGGGGCTGGTGCCGAGCTTCTTCACCGGCTTTCCCAGCCTGCGCGAGGTGGGCATGGAAACCACCGGGCTCAACAGCCTCGAGGCGCTCGGCCGGGCCCAGGCCAAGCTCGACAGCTCCTCGGACAACGTCCTGACGGTCAGCGGCACACTCGACAGCACGCGCTACAACGATGTGCTGCAGGCGCGCAGCCTGGTCGACCTGCGCGGGGCGGGGGCGACGCATGACGGCACCTACCTGGTGCGCAGCGTCACCCACAAGATCGGACGCGGCGCCTACACCCAGGATTTCACGCTGTCGCGCGCCGAGCTGGGCGCCAAGCTGCCGCTGGTTCGGGTGGCCTGAAATGACCCAGCGGCACTACGGCAAGTTCCGGGGCACGGTCGAAGACAATGTCGACCTGACCGGGCGCGGCCGCATCAAGGTGAGCGTGCCGGGCATTACCATCGGCGACAATGGCTGGGCCTGGCCCTGCGTACCCTATGCCGGGCCGGGCGTGGGGTTTTTCGCCATGCCGCCCAAGGGGGCGGGCGTCTGGGTCGAGTTCGAGCAGGGCGATCCGAGCCACGCCATCTATTCAGGCTTCTACTGGGACAAGCCGCTCGATGCGCCGGTGCCGCCGGGACCGCTGGCCAGCGGCGTCACCATGCTCAAGACCGACAAGTTCACGCTCGAGATCGACAACAACCCGGCGTTGCCGACGCTGAAGATCGAGATCGCCGCAGGCGCGGCGGTCGGCAAAGCGGCGATCAGCGTCGACCAGTCCGGCATGACGCTGAGCGCGGCCAACAACAAGATCGAGCTGCAGCCCGGGTTCGTGACGATCAACGGCACCAGTCTCAAGATCATGCAGTGAGGCGATGATGGTCTTTCCGATCCTGACGCAACTGACGCAGCTGCAATGCCCGCACGGCATTCCCGCCATGATGCAGCCAAGCGCCACCAAGGTGCTGATCGACAACGGCCTGTCGATGCTGGCGGGCGACCTGGCAACCATTGCCGGGTGCCCGTTCACCGTGCCGCCCGGCAAGCCGCAGCCCTGCACCACCTCGAAGTTCGCGACGCTGTCGAGCAAGGTGTTCATCGAGGGCAAGCCGGCGGTGCTGCAGGGCGTGGCCGATCTCGGCATATCGGCCGAGCAGATTCCGGGCGGGCCGCTGCTCTACGCCCTGGTGCAGGCCAAGGTGATCGCGTCATGACCGAGTTCGGGTTCCCCTACCGGGTGGCGGCGACCGGCGGCACGGCGACGGCCAGCCCGGACCAGCATGTGCGCGATCTGATCGCGCTGGTGCTGTTCACCGGCCAGGGCGAGCGGGTCAACCGGCCGGATTTCGGCTCGGGGGCGCGCCAGCTGGTGCATTCGCAGAATGCGCCGGAACTGGCCATGGCGCTTCAGCACCTGGTGCTGTCGAGCCTGCAGCGCTGGCTGTCGGACCTGATCGAGGTGCGTGGCGTCGAGGTCGAGGCGCATGACGCGACGCTATCGGTGGAAGTCCGCTTCCGGCCGCTCGACAGCGACCAGGAGCGGTCGGTGCAAGTGGTGAGGCAGGCCTGAAATGGATCGGCGGCAGTTCTCAGCCAACAGCGAGAGACGAAAGAAGCTGCTGGGCTCCCAGGTGAAGATCGGCGGGCTGCGCCTCAACGGGCTCGATTACCTCGAAGTGCTCGATGACGATGCCCCCAGCGAGCCGATGCGCCAGCGGCTGCTCGATGTGGGGTTCCTGAGGCCCGACGGCGTAGCCGCGCTCGGCGCGGAGAACTTCGCCATCGAGGGCGGCGTCAGGATCATCGGCATCGAGGTCGTCGCCGCCGCCCCGGGCGCCAATGCCCAGACGGTGCGGCTGACCCTCGACCGGGCCGGCGATTTCTCGCGCTACCGGTTGGTGCTGCGCGGCAGCAGCCTCGACGCGCCGCCCGCCAGTTTCGATCCGGCGCTGGCGCTGATCGAGTTCTCGTTCAAGGCCGACTGTCCGACCGATTTCGACGCCTTACCGCCGCCCGCACCGCTGCCCGAGCCGCCACCGGCGCCGCCGATCGACTACCTCGCCAAGGATTACGAGAGCTTCCGGCGGCTGATGATCGACCGCATGGCGGTGACCATGCCGGGCTGGACCGAACGCAGCGCCGCGGACCTGGGGGTCACTCTGGTCGAGACGCTGGCCTTTGGAGCCGACCTCGCCAGCTACTACCAGGATGCGGTGGGCACCGAGGCCTATCTGTCGCGAGCCCGGCTGCGGGCCTCGGCGCGGCGGCATGCGCGGCTGCTCGGCTATCGGGCCGGCGAGAGCTGCAATGCCCGCACCTTCGTGTGCATCACGGTCAATGCCGACCGCACCCAGCTCGACCCGCCGCTGGTGCCGGCCGGCACCATGCTGCTGACCCACCCCGACGGGGCGAGCGGCGGCGGGCTGGCCAAGGCGCTGCCGCGCGATCCCGAGCGGCTCGCCGAGGCGCTCAATGCTGGGGCGCGGGTGTTCGAGACCATGGCGGATGTGACGGCGCTGTATCGGGCGCAGAACGAACTCACCCTGCATAGCTGGAGCGCCAGCGCCGGCCGGTTGCCGGCCGGCGCGACGACGGCGCACCTCGTCGGCACGCTGGCGAACACCCATCTCGAGGCCGGGGACGTGCTGGTGTTCGAGGAGCGCTTCCCGATCGGCGGCACGGCGAGCGATCCGGCCGACCCGACGCACCGGCATGCGGTGCGGCTCGACCGCAACCCGCGCCAGCTCAGCGATCCGCTCGAAGGCAAGCCGGTGCTGGAGATCCACTGGGCGCTGGCCGATGCGCTGCCATTCGCGCTCAATCTGGGCAGCGATGGCGCAGAGCCGGGGGCGGTGGCGCGCGGCAATATCGTGCTGGCCGATGACGGGCATACTCTCGATTATGCCTATGCCAACCTCGCGCCCGAGGCCGAGGCGCGGCAATCGCTGCATGCCGGGCTGGTGGGGCGCAGCGCGCTCGACCCGGAGATGCCGCCCGAGCCCGACAGCCGGGGCTATGGCGCGCCGCCCTATCGGCCGCGGGTCACCGTCGGCCCGCTCACCCGCGCCGTACCGTTCGATGCGGCGGCGGCGCGGCGGCGGCCGGCGGCCGAAGCGCTGCAGCAGGATGCCGCCGCGGCGCTGCCGGCGATCGAGCTGAGCGCCGGCGAGACATGGCTGGCCAGCACCGACCTGCTCAACTCCGATCGTTTCGCCGCCGAGTTCGTGGTCGAGACCGGCAATGACGGCAGCGCCGAGCTGCGGTTCGGCGACAATCGTTTCGGCGCCACCCCGCAGCCGGGCGTCCGCTACCGGGCGCGACTGCGGGTGGGCACCGGCGCGGCCGGGCGCCTGGGGGCCGACGCCTTGGGCCATATCGTGCTCGACGACGCCGGGTTTATCGACGACATCAGGAACCCGCTGCCGGCGGTGGGCGGCGCCGAGCCGGAAACGCTGACGGCGATCAAGCTCGCCGCGCCCCGTGCCTTCCACCAGCAGCGGCGGGCGGTGACCGCCGAGGATTATGCGGGGTTCGCCGAGCGGCACCCGGATGTGCAACGGGCCATTGCCGAGCGGCGCTGGACCGGCAGCTGGCAGACCATGTTCATCGCGGTGGACCGACGGGGCGGGCGGCCGGTCGATGCGGCGTTCGAAGCCGAGCTGATCGGTTTTCTCGAGCCGTTCCGGCTGGCTGGCCACGACCTCGAGATCGAGCCGCCGGTGTTCGTGCCGCTCGATGTGGCGCTGGTGGTGTGCGCTGCCGATGGCCACTATGCCGAGCATGTCGAGGCGGCGCTGTTGAGCCGGTTCAGCTCCGGCATCCGGCCCGACCGCACGCGAGGCTATTTCCATCCGGACGCCTTCAGCTTCGGCGAGGATGTGCTGCTGAGCAGCATCATAGCCGAGGCCATGGCGGTGCCGGGGGTGCGCTGGGTGGGCATGCAACTGCCCGGCTCGAGCGCCAGCGGCCGTTTCCGCCGCTTCTACGACCAGGGCGTCGATTATGCCGAGGATGGCGTCATCGCCATCGGCCGCCGCGAAGTGGCGCGGCTCGATAACGACCCCGACGCGCCCGAGCATGGCCGGCTGCGCTTTTACGTGGAGGGCGGGCGATGAGCGGCGACAGCGACGACGACCTGCCGGCGGCCTTTGCGCCGCGCCGGCCAGGTAACCGGGCGGGCCTCGACGCCATCGACTATCGCATCGGGCGGCACGGCGATTTCCTGGCGCGCGTGCTGCACAACCTGCCGCGCGAGCGGGTGGTCGATCCGGCGACGCTGATGGAAAAGCGGCCGCTGGCCGGCCTCACCAGCCGTGCCGCCGATGACCCGACCATCGCGCTGGCCGATGCGTTCTCGGTGACGCTGGACGTGCTGAGCTTCTACCAGGAGCGGATCGCCAACGAGGGCTACCTGAGGACGGCGCTGGAACGGGACTCGATGGTCGAGCTGGCCCGCGAGATCGGCTATGAGCTGAGGCCGGGCGTTGCCGCGTCGGCGAGCCTTGCCTTCACCGTCGAGGATCGCGACGACCCGTTCCGGGTGGTCACGGTCCCCACCGGTACGCAGGTGCTGAGCGTGCCGCAACAGCCGGACGAACGGCCGCAGACCTTCGAGACGGTGGCGCCGATCACGGCGCGGGCCGAGTGGAACGACATCGCGCTGCGCACCGAGCGGGCGCAGCACCTCGCCATGTTCTGGGACGAAGGCAAGCCGCGCCATGGCGAGCTCTGCCTGCTCGATCTCGACTCGTCGTTCGATTTCAGCGCCGTGGAGGCCGCCGACCTGATCGAGATCACCAAGGCCAATCTCGACAGGTACCTGGCGGTGGTGCCGGGCCTCGATATCGGCGCGGCGCTCGACGACCTGATCGAAGATGCAGCGCTGAACCCGGAGATCGTGCCGGTCATCCGCGGCGTATTCGTCGATCGTATCCAGTTGCGCGGGCTCGGACTGTCGCTGCGGCGCGGCATGCGGATGATCGCGGTGGGCGTCGGCAAGCTGGCGCAGACGCGGGCCTTTCGCATCGTCGAGGTGAGCGAGGATATCGGCCATCAGCTGACCGAGGTGGTGCTCGCGCCGCTGGTCGCCCTGCCGCCGGCGCCAAAGCCGCTCAAGCTCAAGTTCATGACGGCGCTGTTGCCCCAGGCGAAGCTCGACATCCGGCCGATCGCCTTCAACGTCAACACCGCCACCCGGGCGATCAGGCGCGCCACCTGGCCGGGCAATACGCTCTCCAGCTTCATCAAGCTGCAGGCCTGGCCGCGAGTGAAGCTGATGTTGCTGTTCCGCTTCCCCCGGGAAATCGAGGCGCCGCCGCTGGAGCAGGTCAGCCCGGGCTTGGTGGTGCTGCGCCAGAGCACCGGCTTTTTCGGCAATGCGGCGAAATGGAAGCTCTTGCCGAAGAGCCGGGATGAGGACGGCGAGGAAGGGCCTCCAGAGGCCTACCCCCTCGATTGGGAGCCCGGCGGCAAGCCGGTCAAGATCTGGACCGACTCGCAGGGCGTTTCGCTGACCGGCGAAGGTGAGAATGACCAGCGTGAGCCGGTCGATGTGTTGCTCGAGCGCGAGATCCCCGAGATCGTCCCCGGCGACTGGGTGCTGTTCGAAAACCCCAATGCCTCGCAGGTCAGGGCGCTGCGGGTCGCGGCGGTGGGGACGCAATCGCGCGCCGATTTCGCGCTCAGCGGCAAGGCCACCGGCCTGCTGCTGGCCACCGAGAACGGCGATTTCACCCAGGGCGACAAGAAAAACCTCGATCTCAATTTCCGCACCGCGATCGCCCGGGTGGCGAGCCAGCTGCTGCCGCTGGGCGGGCTGCCGATCGTCGATCCCATCGCTGCCGGCACGAAAAGCCTGACGCTCGACGGGCTCTATCTCGACGTCATCGTGGGCAGCGCCATCTCGATCGTCGGCGAACGGGCGGATGCGCCGGGCCTCATCGACGGCGAGACGCTGGTGATCGCGGATGTGACGCATGTGGGCGGCTTCACCACGCTGGGTTTTGCCGAGGGCCTGTCGCGCAGCTATGTGCGCACCAGCCTCAAGGCCAATGCCAATGTGGCGCCGGCAACGCACGGCGAGTTCGGCGAGGAGGCGCTGGGCAGCGGCGATGCTCTGCTGGCGCATCAGGCGTTCAAGCTGTCGCGCCCGCAACTGACCTTCGTTCCCGCCGCCACCGATCGCGGCACGGCGACGACGCTGGTGGTGCGGGTCGATGGCGTCGCCTGGTCGGAAGTCGAGGCGCTCTACGATGCCGGCCCGGACGACCAGGTTTATGCCGTGCGCATTGACGATGATGGCGCTACCAGGGTGGTGTTCGGCGATGGCCTGCATGGCAAGCGCCTGCCGACCGGCAGCCTCAACGTCACCGCCAGCTATCGCAGCGGCATGGGCGTCGCGGGGCAGGTGGCCGAACAGAGCCTGACCTTGCTGAAATCGCGGCCGCTCGGCATCCGGGCAGTGATCAACCGCAGCCCGGCGCGCGGCGCGGCGCCGGCCGAAACTCTGGCCGATGCGCGGATCAGCGCGCCGCAGAGCGTCCGGGTGCTGGGTCGTATCGTCTCGCTGACCGATTACGAGGATTTCGCCCGTGGCTTTGCCGGCATCGGCAAGGCCAGGGTGGCGGCGCTGCGGCTCGGGCGCCGGCAGGTGGTGCATCTCAGCGTGGCGCCGCGGCTCGAAGGGGTATTCGATCCCGCCGACAGCACGCTCAGGAGCCTCGCCGAGGCGATCGAGCGTCGGCGCGACCCCAGCCAGCGGCTGTTCGTGGCGCCGCATCGGCAGCGCTATTTCCAGATCGCCGCCAAGCTGGCCTATGACCGGCGCTATCGCGCCGAAGATGTGCGGGCGGCGGTGGAAGCCGAGCTGCTGCGCCGCTTCGGCTATGACGAGCGGGCGCTGGCCAGCGCGATCAGTGCGGCCGAGATCACTGCGGCCATGCAGCGCGTGCCGGGGGTGATCTACAGCGATCTCGACCAGCTCAGCCACTTCGGCACAAGCGAAGCGGCGCCGGCGACGCTGACCTCGGTGATGTCGGCGGGCGCCGCACGGGTAGTCGATGCCGAGGCCCCGACGATCGATCCCGCCGAACTGCTGGTCGCCATTCCCACCGGCATCGCCCTGACGCTGGAGATTGCCGATGCGTAACAGTGCGATCGACCGGCTGTACCAGCTGCTGCCGGGCTACATCACCGCCCGCGACGCCGACGAGGGGCGCCCGCTGCTGGCGCTGATGCAGATCCTGACGCGGGAGCTCGAGCTGGTCGAGCGCGACACCGATCAGCTCTACGACAACTGGTTCATCGAGACCTGCGAGAACTGGGCCGTGTCCTATATCGGCGACCTGGTCGGGGCCCGGGCGCTGCGCGAGTTCGGCGAGGGCAGCCTCAGGGCCTATGTCGCCAATACGCTGGCCTATCGGCAGGCCAAGGGCACCAGGGTCATTCTCGAGCAACTGGCCCGCGACGTATCGGGCTGGCCGGCAGTGGCGGTCGAGTTCTTCAGCCTGTTGCAGCAGACGCGCAACGTCAACCGGCAGAAGGGCGGGGTGCCCGCCACCATGTCGCTGCGCGATGCCGATACGGCCGCGCTGACCGGCGGGCCGTTCGAACGCGCGGCGCATTCGATCGATGTGCGCGCCATCGGCCGCAGCTCAGGCCGCTACAACATCCCCAATCTGGGGCTGTTCGTCTGGCGGCTCCATAATAACGACCTGCCGTTCCTCACCGACGAACGCGAGGGCGGTTATCTCGGCGGGGTGGTGCCGCGCGTCGCCCCGCACGGCGCCGGCTACCGGCTGCTCGATCCGGTGGGGCGGCCGCTGCGGCTGTTCAATCGGCCGCGCACCGAACAGAGCCTCGAGCAGTCGAGCACCGATGCGTCGGTGCCGGGGCCGCTGCGCCGCCGCCGCATCGCCGCCGATCTCGAGGCGCTGCGCGCCGGCACGCCGGGGGGAGGGCTGTTCTTCCGCACCCGCCCGGTGTTCGCGGCGCGGCTGGGCGGCGTCAGCCTCCGGCCCGAGCAGCTGCATTGCTGCAACCTCGCCGACCGCCAGCAAGGGGGCGGCGTCAGCTGGACCCGACCGGCGGTCGCCGGGACGATCAATTTCGACCCCGAACTGGGGCGGCTGTCGCTGCATGCCGATGACGAGGGCAAGACCGTCGAGGTGAGCTATGCGTTCGGCAGCGCCGGGGAGTTCGGCGCCGGCCCGGGCGATCGCCGCGCCTCGGTGGCCGACTGGATCGGGCCGTTCGCCGACCCCGAGGCGCAGCCGCCATTGTGGCAGGGGTGCCCCGCCGCAGCGAGGCGCTCGCCGGCCAGACGATCGTCGCGAGCCTCGTCGAGGCCATTGCGCTGTGGAATGCCGAGGCGGCGCCCGGCCGGCGCGGCATCATCGCAGTGCTCGACAGCGCCAGCTATGACGAGGATCTCAGCGGAGCGGCGCAAACCATCATCATTCCACAGGGCGCCATGCTGGCGATCGTCGCCGCCGGCTGGCCGCTGCGCGACACCGCGGCGGGGCCCGGGCACCGCAAGGCGGGCGACCTGATCCCGGCCGGCCGTCGACCGCATGTGGCGAGCGACCTCAAGGTGCGCGGCACGGCGAAAGCCGACGAAACCGGGGGCACGCTGATCCTCGATGGGCTGCTGCTCGAGGGCCGGGTGCGGGTGCTGGCCGGCCAGCTGGGGCGCCTCGAGCTGCGCTGCGGCACGTTCGGCGCCGCGGCCGAGGCGCTGGGCGACGCGGTGACGGTAACGACCGGCAATGCGGGGCTCGGGCTCAGGATCGAGCGCAGCATCTGCGGGCGTCTCGGCCTCGCTGGTGCGGCGGGTACCGTTGAGATCGTCGACAGCGTGGTGGGCGAGGACCGGGTGGCCGATGGCAATCCGGCGGCCGCGCCGGTGGTCGTCGATGCGCCGGCGGCCGATCTCGCGGTCGAGCGCTCGACGCTGTTCGGCCGCAGCATCGGCCGCAGCCTCGCGGCCTCGGACAGCCTCTTCACCGCGCCGCTCGAAATCGCGCGGCGCCAGGCCGGCTATATGCGGTTCAGCTATGTGCCGCCCGGATCGCGGGTGCCGCGGCGCTTCCATTGCGCGCCGGAGCTGCAAGTGAGCGAGGCGAAGGAACGGCTGGGCGCAGCCTTCACCGCCGAGATGGAGACGACCATCCGCCGCAGCATCCGTCCGGTGTTCAGCGCGACGCTCGCCGAGGAGCCGGCTTTCGGCCAGCTGGCGCAGCGCTGCCCGAGCGAGATCGCCGAGGGTGGCGAGGGACGTACCGAGATGGGGGCCCTCAACCGGCTCCGCAATCCGCAGCGGCTCGCCAACCTGCGAGACGCGCTCAGCGAATACCTGCCGTTCGGCCTCAGCGCCGACGTCATTTTTGAGAGTTGAGGATCCGTCATGGCTGATTACACGCGCGATACCTTCCGGCCCTCCCGCCATTTCTCCGGTGTCCGGCAGCAGCAGGGCCGGGTGCACCTCGATGCTGACTGGAACGAAGCGTTCGACATCGGCAGACATGTCGAGCGGGCGACCACCGGCGACGTCATCGGCCAGACCGGCATGCCGGGAGCGGCGGCGGGGTTCGCGCTCTCGGCAGTGCCGGCATCACCTGGCGCCGACCTGCTGATCGGCCCGGGACGGGCCTATGTCGACGGCATCCTGGTGGAACACGAGGCAGGTCCGGCCGGCGTGCTGCACCGGGTCTCGGGCGCCGATGCGGCGACGCTGTGGGAAGTGGTCGGCGGGCCGGCGCTGCGGCTCGGGCAATGGGTCGAGACCATAGCAGCGGGTGCCGCGACGCGGGTCAGCGTGACCGCGATCAAGGCCCCGGAGGAGGGCGATGGCGGGCGCCAGCGCCTGACCCTCTCGGGCGCCGTGAGCGCCGCCGACAGCGTGGAAATCCGTGCCCTTGCCTCGCTGCTGGTGCAGCCACATTTGCCCGGCGCGGCGCTGCCGGCCGAGCCGGTCAGCTATCTCGCCTATCTCGAGGTGTGGGAGCGCGAGATCACCGTGCTCGATGACCCGCTGATCGCCGAGACGGCGCTCAACGGCCCCGATACGGCGGTGCGCAGCCAGGTGGTCTGGCAGGTCAGGACCGTGCCGGTGCAGCAACTGATCGATGCCGGCGCCGTCGCGGCGCCGGTCAGCTGCAGCTCATTCCCGCCCGGTTGGACGCCCGAGGTCGGCGCGCCGCTGCGGCTCAGCGCGGCGGCGCGCGAGGCCGCGGCAGAGCAAAGCCCGTGCGAGCTGCCGGTCGAGGGCGGCTATCGCAGCCTCGACAACCAGCTGTATCGCGTCGAGATCCACAATGGCGGGGCCGCTGGAGCGGCCGGCATCACGCTCAAGTGGTCGCGCGACAATGCCATCCATCGCCACCGGCTGCTCGATGTCGCCAATTCCAGCCTGGTGCTGGAGGAGATCGGCCCGGACAGTCCCACCAGCATCGCCGCCGACGATTGGCTCGAGCTGGTCGACGAGGAACGGGCGCTCAACGGCGCGCCGGGCTATTTCATCGAGGTCGACGAGGTGGTGGGGACGCGATTGGGCATCCGCACCATCCTCGACCCTGAGACCTTGCAGCCGCTGGTGCAGAACGGCGAACCCAATGCCGACATCCTGCCGAGGCGCGGCATGGTGCGCCGCTGGGAGGGCGGACCGCCGGTCGCCATCCCGGCCGATGGCAAGCTGACACTGGAAGCCGGCATCGAGGTGACGATCAGCGCCGGCCGGGCCGCCACCGGCATGTACTGGCTGATCCCGGCGCGCACGCTGACCGCGGCGCTCGAGTGGCCCGCCGATGCCGCGTCGGGAGCGCCGCTGGCGCTGCCGCCGCACGGCATCCGGCGCACCTATTGCGCGCTCGGGCTGATCGACAACAGCGCCGGCCTCAGCGTCGTCAGCGACTGCCGGCCGCTCTTCGAGCCGCTCACCGAGCTCGAGACCTTTGCCTATCTGGGCGGCGACGGGCAGGAGGCGACGCCCGATCTCACCGCAGCGACGACGCTGGTGCCGCTCAACTCGCCACTCCGGGTCGGGGTGACCCGCGGCCGCCATCCGGTGGCCGGGCGGGCGGTGCGCTTCAGCCTCACCGAGGCCAATTCGGGTGCCAGCCTGGTGGTGCCGCCAGGCGGCTCGGAGATCGAACACGTGGCGACCGGCGCGGCCATGACCACGCTGGTGCTGCGCACCGATGCGGACGGCGTGGCCGAGGCGGGCCTCAGCATTCCGGGGCTCGCGGGACAATATCACGTCATCGCCGAGCTGCTCGATTCCACCATCGTGGCCGGGGCCTCGGTCTCGCATCTGCCGATCGTGTTTACCGCCAGTGCCTCGGTCGCCGCTGCGGTGGCGTTCGACCCCGCCAATTGCGCGTATCAGGCGAGCGAGCGGATCGCGCCGGCGCCCTCGCGCACCGTGCAGGAGGCGATCGACCGGCTCTGCCCACGGGTCGAGCTGCAGATGGCCGGCGGCGACAGCCAGCTGCTCAGCAGCCAGCAGCAGTCGCTGCGGCCGCTACGCGTCGGGGTCTATTGGGGCAAGCAGCCGCTGGCGGGCGTGCCGGTGGATTTTGCGGTATCCAGCGGCGATGCGACGATGAGCGCGCCGCAAGCGCTCACCAATGCCGAAGGCATCGCCGAGAGCTTCATCGACGCCGGCAGCAACACCACCGCGAATGGCGGGCTGGTCGAGATCACCGCGACAGTGGTGGGGACGCCAGCGCCCAACCCCGCGCCGCTGGTGTTCGGGGCGCGGTTCTTCAAATCCGATGGCGCCGCCGGGCCGACTTGCAGCGTCACTATCGGGCCGGACGAGCTCAAGGCGGCCGGCACCACGCTGGCCAAGTTCGTCATCGAGCTGGTCAGCGCCGATCCCAAGCGGCGGGTGAGCATCACGCTGCTGCCCGGCAGCTACGGGCTGGAGCAAACGCTGGACCTGCGCCGCTGCCACAACCTCATCCTCGCCGGGTGCCGCGACGGTGTTTGGCTCGAGCCGATGGAGGGCGACCCGCGCGCTTTCGAGCGCGGCCTGGTGATGGTGGCGGAAACGGAGAACCTGACGTTGCGTCGGCTGGGGCTGCTGCTGCCGAGCGGGGAGAGAGCGGGGCCGGCACAGGGCATATGGGTGATAAACTCGACCGATGTGCGGATCGAGGATTGCGAAATCCGCCTGCCCAAGCAGAGCAGTTTCCGCACCAGCCAGATCGGCATCCGGATCAGCGGCGATTGCCCGGATCTCAGGATCCTGGGCAACCGCATCGCCGGAGACGTGCCGATCGATATCGGGGCGGACATCGGGCGAACCTTCGGCATCGTGGCCGGCGTCGACCGGCAGTTGGGTAACGAGAAGGCCGAGGCCGCTTCATTGACGGGTCTGGAGGTCAGCCGCAACGAATTGCAGCACTTGACCACGGCCATCTACCTGCGCGCCCTGCTCGGGCGGGTCCGCTGCGACGACAACCGGGTCATCGACTGCGAGAATGGCGTATTCATCGTCGCAGCGTCGGTGCTGGAGCGCGAGGTGCTGTTCGATGCCCTCGAGCGCGACGGGCGGGTCCCCGATGGTCGCCTGGTCCTCGCGGCATTCCAGGGCGCGCATCCGGCCCTGATGCAGAGTGTGCAGGAGATCCTGGCGGCCGCGCCGTTGCCGTCCGACGTCACGCTTTCCAACGCAGGAACATTCGGGGAGCCGCGCATCGCGGCCCGCGCCCTGCAGGCCAGGGTGGCGGAGGCGAGAGCCCTCAACACCGCCTTGCGCGAAAGGTTCGACGCCGACCCGCCGCCCAGCCGCGAGACGCAGGAGCAACTGGTCGCGACGGTCGCGACGCTGCCGTCCCGGGATCGGCTGGAAGCGATGTTCAAGGCGCTGGCGGTGTCGAAGTTCCGCTTGTCGAACGACAGGTTCCCGACCGCGGCGACAGTGCGCGCCAGCGGCAACACTATCGAGACCCTGCCCAACGAGCGGGGCGAGACCGTGCAGGCGATCAACTCCAACCTGCTGATTTATCTCGATCAGTCCACAGCGCCGACCGTCACGGTTACCGGCAATACTATCAGGGGGCAGCGTCCGGCCTATCTGGTCTGGATCAAGGGCGGGTCGTACGGCAGCGTCACCGGTAACACGATCATCAATGTACCGGGCCAGATCAAGGACCCGTGGGGGCTCTACTACATGCTCAATGTCGAGCAGGTCCCCAGGATCGTCAGCATCGCCGGCAACGCCATTGCCGGTGCCGTGTCGGCACTGACGCCGCGGCAGGCAAACTCCGACGCCCAAAGCTGGCGCCACCTCAACAGCTATGTCTGACCCCGATCCAAAGGAGAGCGACACATGTTCGACGACAAGCCCGAGGGACCCCGCTTCTTCATTCCGTATGCCGACCAGGACATCGCCCTCAAGGGGCGCCGCCCGATTGCCCAGCCGATGATCAGCTACCTCTGCGACGGCATCGAACACAGCGACTACCAGCCGGGAACCGATATCGACATCCGGGTGTGGGTGGCCAATTTCGGCGAGTTCGGGCGGGGCATCGTCGATGTCTGGCTGATCCGGCCGAGCACCGGCCTCAGCATGGCTGGGCGCACCCCCATCATCGCCAACCTGCCGGTCAATGTCGGCCCGCCCGCTGACGATACGGTGCCCGAGACCATCAGGCATCGGGCGGAAGCGACGGACTGGACCACCATTTCGATCCCATCGGACGCCGACAATCACCAGTGCCTGATCGCCAGGGTTCGCAGTCGCCTCGACGAAATCCCGCCGCTGGACCGCGACCAGGCGCAGCCTGGCGTCAACCGGCATTGGGCCCAGGAAAACCTCAGCTATCAACCGGCGCAGGCCAAGGTGATCCATGCGATCGGCTTCGACGCCGGCAACCCGATCGTCGAGTACCAGGATTTCGAGATCAAGGTCTCGCCGCCGGATGAGGGTGTCATCAAACGGCTGATTCAGCGGCTCGATCGCGGCACCTATGTCGATCTCGACGTCGAGGTTTCGCTCGGCGAGCATCCGGAGGAACTGACTGGCAAGAACGCTCTGGTGCTCAGCCTCGAAGAGCAGCAGATCTACCCGCTGTTCCTCAACTTCATGTTGCACAGGGAGCTCGAGCCCAACACTTTCGGCGTGCTGCAGGTGCTGCAGCGCCGCATGCCCACGGAAAAGGAAAAGCCCGACGACCCGGCGCTGATCATCGGTGGCATCGCGGTGGTGGTGCTGCCGCCGAAATGAGCTGACGAGACGCGGGCGGCGCTTCAGCGCCAGCGCTCGGGCTCCGAAGCCAGCAACTGCCCGAGCACCGTAAAGCTCGGCTCCTCCATCTGGGCGACGTTGAAGCGCATGAAGCCGGCGGCGGTCTGGGCGGCGCTGAAGGCGTTGCCGGGGGCCAGCACCATGCCGTGCGTCAGGGCGGCGCGGGCCAGTTCGGCGCTGTCGCGGCCATCGGGCAGCGTGCACCACAGAAACATGCCGGCGCGCGGCTCGATGGCGGGCACGATGCCCAACTCCTGCAGCCGATCGCCGACCGTGCGGCGGGCGCGCTCCAGCCGTTGCCGCAGCGCTTCGGCGTGGCGGTGGAAGCGGCCATCGCTCAGGACCGTGTAGACCAGATCCTCGTTCAGCCGGGCGCCGCCGAACATGGTGGCGATCTTCAGGTCAAGCAGCGGCTCGAGCCAGTCGCGTCGGGTGGCGATGAAGCCGCAGCGCACCGAGGCGGAAAGCGTCTTCGAGAAGCTGCCGATCTCGATCACCCGGTCGAGCCCGTCGAAGCCGGCGAGCCGCGGCGCCGGCGTGTGCTCGAAATCGGCGAAGATATCGTCCTCGATGATGGTGAGCCCGTGCTGCTCGGCGAGCTTCAGCACGCGATGGGCGGTGACCGGCGAGAGCGTCGCCCCGGTGGGATTGTGGACGGCCGAATTGGTGATGTAGAGGCGCGGGCGCTCGGCCGCGAGCGTTGCGGCGAAGGCCGTGAGGTCGGGACCATCGGGGGTGTAGGGCACGCTCACCACCCGCACGCGGTGGGCGCGCAGCAGCGCCTGGAAGTTGAAATAGCAGGGATCGTCGACCAGCACGGTATCGCCCGGTTCGACGAGGAAGCGGCAGATCAGATCGATCGCCTGGGTGCCGCTTTCGGTGAGGATGATCTGGTCCGGCGCCGCCTCGACACCGCGCTCGCCGAGCCGGCGGCTGATCAGCTGGCGCAGCGGGGGCAGGCCGAGCGGCGCGCCGTAATTGGCCAGCGCCTCGATGCCGCCGCGCGATACGGTGCGCAGGGCGCGCCTGAGGCTCTGCTCGGCCATCCAGTCGGCCGGCAGCCAGCCGCAGCCGGGCTTGGGCACGGCATCGTCGGCCTCGAGCGACTGGCGCGACACCCAGAGCGGATCGATGGCCCGGTCGCGCCGTGGTTCCACCGCCGAAAGCTGCATCGGGGCCAATTGCGGCGCGACGTAAAAGCCCGAGCCGGGGCGCGAGACGATGGCGCCGGCGGCCACCAGCCGGTTATAGGCCTCGACCACCGTCGATACCGACACGCCGGCCGAGCGAGCGAAGCCGCGCACCGAGGGCAGGCGCGCGCCGGCCACCAGGCTGCGCGCCGCGATCCGCCCGGCAATGGTGGCCATTACCCGCTCGATCAGGCTCTGCGGTGCCGACTGTGCTGTGTTCGTGACCATAACAGTATGCTCGAAGTGTACTGGACTGTAACTGGCGCGGCCGGCGTGGACAACCGATAAGGCGGCGGCAGAAAAACGAGGCGCGCCATGGAACGGTCGACGAGCGGCTGGATCAACGGGTTGATCGGGGTGATCATCTTTTCGGGCTCGCTCCCGGCGACGCGTGTCGCGGTGCAGGCGTTCGACCCGGTGTTCCTGACGGTGGCCCGCGCCGGTATTGCCGGGCTGGTCGGCCTGGGGCTGCTGCTCGGCTTCCGGCAGAAGCGGCCGGCAGCGGGGGATCTGGGCTCGCTCGCCATCGTGGCGCTGGGTGTGGTGGTGGGCTTTCCGCTGCTCACGGCGCTGGCGCTGCAGCATCTCACCTCGGCACATTCCATCGTCTTCATCGGACTGCTACCGCTGGCGACGGCGATCTTCGGGGTGATCCGCGGCGGCGAACGGCCGAAGCCGGCCTTCTGGGCCTTCTCGCTCGCCGGCAGCCTCCTCGTCGCCGGCTTCGCGCTGGCGCAGGGCGGCACGGCCAGCCCGCTCGGCGACGGGCTGATGCTGGCAGCGATCATCGTGTGCGGGCTCGGCTATGCCGAGGGCGCAAAACTGTCGCGCCGGCTGGGCGGCTGGCAGGTGATCTCGTGGGCGCTGGTGCTGTCGCTGCCGCTGATGGCGGTGCTTTGTGTCGTCTACTGGCCGGCGTCGTTCGCCGCTGTCACCGCGCCGGCCTGGCTGAGCCTCGGCTATGTGGCGCTGTTCAGCATGCTGATCGGCTTCGTGTTCTGGTATCGCGGCCTGGCGCAGGGCGGCATCGCCGCGGTGGGGCAATTGCAGCTGCTGCAGCCGTTCTTCGGCCTGGCGCTGGCAGCGGGACTATTGGGCGAGGCGGTGACGCCGGCCATGCTGCTGATGACGGTGGCGGTGATCGGGTGCGTGGCGGGGGCGCGGCGGTTTGGGAGGTAGGGGCGGCGCTAGAAATCCCAGTTGCAGCAGAACAGGCAGTAGCCCTCGGCATTCAGTCTGCCGTTCACATCAGTCGCGAAGGCGCGCAGTTCGTCCGGCGTCGGATTGGCCATGGCGAGCAGTTGTTTGCGATCCTCCCAGAGCTGCTGCTGGGTCGCAGTTGGGACCGTGGACAGCGCGCGTTCGAACAGCTCAGGGCTTTTGAACACGGCCAGTGTGGGCAGTGGGTCGCAGCAGCCGATCTTGCACTTCGGCATGAGGCTGGCTTCTACCGGGGGCGTGGCACTCTTGCCCCCCAGGCGCGCCGCGTCGCCGAGGCATTGCAGCCCCCCGTCCGGCAATCCGGATTTCACTCCGCCGACGCAGAGTGGGACCCGCAACTCGCCGGCAACGCAGCAGAACCGGGAGCCGCAGATCGGCGTGCAGTCGATGGCTTGCGACAGGGTGTCGAGCGTCATCGCCTCCTGGGCGACCGCACCGGCCGACCAGGCTGCGACGGCAAGCCATCCCACCATCAGGATGCGGCGGATCAGGGCGCGCATCGCTTGTCCGAGCTGGCCGGCGTACCGTCATCGTTGGTGGCGAGCGGGAACGGATTGCTGTCGCAGGTGGGGAACAGGTAGTTCTCGGGGTTGAGCTCGGGCAAAGCCGATATGGCGCCGGCCAGGGGTTCCGGGAACAGCTTCAGGAACACCGCGTCGCGCAGCGCCGGCTGCTGGAAGATCTGCAAGCCCCGTCCCGCCCCATCAACCTCGCCATAGCCGTAGTGGCGAAGCATCGGGTCTTCGGGCTGCGCGGCGGTACCCAGTCGGGGGTAGGGCAGTCCAAAGGCCTGCCACTGGTGATTGCCATCGATCGAGCGGAGCGCACCGAACAGGATCGAGTAGCGAGGGGTGTCGGGATAGAGGCTGTCCCACTGCTCGGAGCCGGTGGCGTCCCGCAGCAGGGCCCGCAACGCGGCAGGATCGAGCAAGCTGAGTTTGGCGAAGGTGATGGCGTGCTTGAGCGCCTTGAATGCCTGAGGATCGAGTGTGCCGTTGGCGACAGCGATGTCCTCGACGACGAGATCGGACACCCTCGGGAACAGCAGCAATGGCTTGCCCGCTGCGTCCTCGCTGCTGGCGAAGGCCTCGTTGAGGTGGGCCTCGCTGGCGTTTTCCGGCCGCATCAGCAGCTCGATAAGGTCCTGTGTCGTCTCATCGGTGAGGGCGCCGATGATCTCCAGCGCACCATCTTCGACGACCCTGGTCAGTTCGGCGGTGATCCTGGCCTTGAGTTCTTCGATCTGTTCCACGAGGTCCGCCAACGGTTCAGGCAGCACATCCTGAAGCAGCGAAGACAGCTTCTCCTCGAGCTTCTGCAACTCGGTCTTGATGTCGCAGCCCCCTTCGCTGATCTGGTAGGGCACTGCGAGAAAAACCACGCCGTGGCACGACAGCCACTCGCCATAGAGCGACAATGCATGGCTGTCCCCGACCAGCATGTTCTTACTCATCTGCAGCCCGGTCTCGATATAGGCGGTGCCCGCGCGGTCGATCCCCTTGGACCAGTTGTGGAAGAAGAACGACAGTACGTTGGCGTCGTCGACCGCCTGCTCGATCAGCTTGCGGATCGCAGCTTTGTCGACGAGTTGCTCGCGGAGGTTTTCCGCCTCGCGTTCGAGCGTCTCTACCGCCTGCCGAGCCTGGCGGGTGAGGTCCTCGGCGAGGGCGAGGGTTTCCTGCGCCCCGGCAAAGGCGGCATCGGCCGCAGCCTTGGACGCGCGCAGCCCGGCGAGAGTGGTTTCGCGCGTCGCAATTTCCTGCAACGCCACGGCCTCGGCGGCAAGGGCGTTGGCCTCGGCAGTGACATTCTGCGTCAACTGGGCCTGGGCGTGCGCCACCTCGGCGTTGAGGTCGGCGATCTTGTTGGTCAGGTTGGTGAAGGCATCATTGACCTTCGAGATGCTCCTGCAGATCCATTCGAGCGGGTTGGGGATCTCGATATCCGGCAGGTCAAAGCTGAAAGCGGCGTGCACGCTTTCGTCGGGGCGCAACTCGCGACCCAGATAGGCCCAACCGCAAATCTCCTCGGCAATATTGGCGGGGGTCTGGGCCAACTCGGCGCTCAGGTTGCCGACGCGGGTCTGCAGGTCGGCCAGGGTGTTGCTGGCGCTGTTGATGGCGTCTCTCGCGGTGCTTGCTGCCGCCCTCTGAGTGTCAGCAACCGCTCGCGCCGTGGCGATGGCGTTTTCCTCGAGGCGCAAGGACTCCTGCACGTCGTCAGCCGCAGCCCTGGTTGCATCCAAGGCGCCGCGACCGGCTGACAGGCCCTGCTCCTGGATCCGCAGGGTCTCGCGCGCCACCTGCAACTGGGCCTCGCCAGTTGCCAGACGTGCCGTGAGATCGAGGCTTTCGGCAACGATGTCGGCGAGCAGCCCTCCGGCGAAGCCCTCGAGCTTCTCAGCGGCCTCGGTCACATCGGCTACCGCCCGCCTGATCCTGTACATAGCGGCCAAGTGGGCGGCGTAGCCGGCGCTGGCGTACTGGTCGGCAACCGACGAGTCGTAGATCAGGCGATCGCGCAGGAAGGTCGACGGGACCTGCAGTGCGTCGGCCTCCGGCATTCCCGGCGGCAGCAGTCCATCGATGTATTTTTCGAGGATGACGTGACGCAGTTCGACGCGCCGCTCGTCACCGAGGATGAAGATGTCGCCTGCATAGTTGTTCACGTAGGTGTGGGCGAACGCATCCTCTGCGGCATGGGTGACAAAACCGGCCGAGAAGGCGAGGTCGGGGCCGGCGGTGGCGGCGCTGTAGACCTGGCCCAGCCATTGATCGGTCTGCCAGCCCCCGGTAACTCCCGGATGTGTTGTCGTCTGTCCGGAGACAAGATCAGGATAAATGTCCGGGCCGAGGCTCCCCGAATAAAAATGGCCGGGATTGTCGCGGATCGAATGACAGAGCTCTTCGGTGATCGGATAAGATTTACCGAGCAATTCCACGGCGCAGTCAAGCGTGACGTCGTCGACGATCTCCTGGCCTATCCATAGGTGAGTCTTCAGTCCGAATGCGGCGGCCGGCGCTGACATGACTGTCAGGAT
>ERZ781398.766-NODE-766-length-34172-cov-4.800744_pt1 | contig 34172 bp, 38 predicted proteins | sample MGYA00433077_ERZ781398 | MGnify/ENA primary metagenome ERZ781398 (study PRJEB29847, sample SAMN06458254) | wastewater metagenome | isolation source: Wastewater bioreactor | place: South Africa: Cape Town | study: EMG produced TPA metagenomics assembly of the... | reverse complement strand
TGGTTTGACTCCAATTGAATACAAACCAAAAGAAGTTCGACGATCCTGAGAAAAAGAAACAAAATGATTTTTTATGAACGTATTTTCAGGGATTGACAATGATCAATGGAACGCAATTTATAACTGCATTAGGAGCTGAAGGTATTGTAAAAGTCAACTTCAAATTGAATTTTATATTGTTTTGTTTTATCTAGCTATTGAACGAGCTATTTCTCTAGCTCGTCAAGCCGATATCATTGCTGCATTGAGTACCGACGCTTTACGTGGCACTGTTCGACATTTACACCCAAGTAAAGGATATTTCGAACAAAAGAAAAACTAATAATAATTTTCAAAATTCAATTAGAACTTCACGCATCTCGACCTCATCTCGGTCAGAATCTCGTTGCTCAACATATGCGTGCCTTGTTAAACTCGCAATTACATCCATCAGCTATAGCCGAAAGTCATGTCAATTGTGGCAAAGTTCAAGATGCTTATTCGATTCGATGCATACCACAAGTGAATTCTTCGATTGACATTTGGAAAGAGAAAAAAAACTGAAAATATTTTGTAATCAGGTTCATGGCATTGCTTGGGATACGATTAAATTCGTCGAAAAAATCATCACCACTGAAATGAATAGTGCAACGGACAATCCACTTGTGTTTACGAATACAAACGACATTATTTCAGGTGGCAATTTTCATGGCGAATATCCAGCCAAAGTAAATACGTAGTTTCTTCGTTTTTGGTTAAATTTCATTTGATTATTGTTTTGAAAGGCATTGGATTATTTAGCAATTGGCATTCATGAGATCAGTAGTTTGAGTGAATGTCGAATGGAACGACTTGTGAATAAAGGCATGAGTGGTTTGCCTGCATTTTTGACGCTCGAAGGTGGACTCAATTCAGGCTTTATGATTGCACATTGTACAGCCGCTGCTCTCGGTAAACTTTCAATCGACACGATAGAAAAATAACAGCAAGATTTTTTCTAGTCTCGGAAAATAAAGTTCTCTGTCATCCGTCATCGATCGATAGTATTTCGACAAGTGCCGGACAAGAAGATCATGTATCGATGGGCGGTTGGTCGGCTCGAAAAGTATTGAAAGTTATTGATAATGTTGAAATATGTTAGTTAAACAAGTCTCGATATATTTCTATTTATTTTTCCTTCTTGTTTTTTCTCTTCAAGTGATGGCAATTGAATTATTAATGGCTTGTCAAGCACTCGATTTATTACAACCACTAACGACAACGGTTCCACTTCAAGAAGTTCATCAGTTGGTTCGACGAACTATTCCGTATGTACATTTATCATTGGTAAACGCAAGACATACTTTCGTTTTAGTACTTGGGATAAAGATCGATTTATTGCACATGACATCAAATCAGCTACGGATATAATCAAATCCGGCGTTGTATGTTTTTCTTTTAAATTACCTTTGCCATTCTTTTTTCTTTCTTTCTTAGATATGGAAAATAGTTGAACCTTACATCGAAAATTATCTCGATTGGTATTACAGTGAACCGTTCGCAAAAGTTGAACCAAAATGTTGCCATTAAATATAAACTGATTTCTTTTTCTTCTTCTTCTTCTTCTTCTTGCAAACAAACCTATCAATCAAATAAATTTAATAGAAAAAAAAACAATTGTGTCTTATTTGATTATGTAAAGAGAAAAAAGAGAGAGAGAATATAATACTCATTTGACGAATCGATAGTGAAAATATGAGATCGTTGTATGTTCTCTTGTTATTCGTACAAATGATCGAATCAAAAACGTATATCACTACATTCGAATCGAATCGAATCCATATTCGAAATATGTACAGAAATCGTTTACTAATACGACCAACGAGTCGAAATCAAAGTCGAACAGTCGTTGGCGTTGGACTTGGTATTATTGAAGTAACTGGTATCGATCCACAAGCACAAGTTTGTTGAAAGAATTTTCTTTTCTAATGAATTTATGTTATGTTGAATCAAAATTGATTTAGGTGATTACATTAAATGTTAATTTTGAAATGTCATGGTGTGATGATCTCTTAAAATGGAATACGACCGATCAAACATGTCTGCGAGGACGAAATCGAACGCAGATTTTCTTCACTGCCGACGAAATCTGGACGCCAGACATCGTTGCTAGTAATGGTCCAGGAAAAACATGGAAACGAAGTAAATCTCTCTATCCAATTCTCGCTATTTGTACAGGTTATGTTAAATGGTCCTATCAAGATAAAGTTGTTTCATTTTGTAAAATAATTGTTACCTATTTTCCATTCGATCGACAATATTGTTCGATAGATCTTCAATCGACAATCTATGATTCAAGTGAATTTAAACTTCGTACTCTGTATAATGTTGTTCGATTGTATAAATTTATTACAACTGAATGGGAAATTTCGCATGCAACAATCGAAGAAATCGATTTGTATAATCCGCATTACGCACGAAATTTCAGTACGATTCGAATTAATATCGAACTCGAACGTCGTTCACGTTTCTATGTTATTAAAATCATTTGTCCATTTTCAATTATCGCTATTCTCGCATTGTTTTCATTCTGTTTACCAACAGATAGTGGCGAAAAAATTGCCATGTGTATAAGTATTCTGCTATCGTTAACAATCTATATTCAAATCATATCGGATTATGTGCCCAAAACAGAACGTGGCATTTGTGCATTGACACTATATTCCAATCTCATTTTTCTACTTGTTTTTCTTTCGTGTGTATTTAATATATCAACAGTATTTATTTATTATCATGAAATTTATACGATTCGTAATCGAATACCTCAACGTCATGATCAACAATTATTAATCGATGTTCATCAATCATTAATCGAATTGAATAAACAACGATGGACATTTTTGAGACGTCGTCTAAATCTTCAACAACATCTACCTGAACAAACTGATATTGATGCAACAAAAATTCTCTATGATATTCGTTATATTCGAGAATTATTAGCAAATCTTCATCAACGACAACAACCGAATCATATTCTAATTCAATTTCTTTCATCACAACGTTCATTCAAACAACTTTCTCTGCTAATCGATCGTATACTCTTTTTTATTTATCTTCTCTCGATACCGTTGTGTTTTCTTATTTTATATATCTATAACAATCCGTCTCGTTTACCATCATCAACAAATCAACTACGTGATCTTCGGCAAACCGAAGCTGTCGATCCATTGCCACTTATTCGAGGATGTCCGTAATAAAGAAGAAAAAAAAGCCTGAATTTCATGTTTCTATTCATTATTATATTTATAGATATTTCTGAAGCGAAGACAAAAAGAGAAACATATTTTCCATTATGGTTACATATTAATAAAAACCATAGACGAACAAATTTTCACATAAAATAAAGGCAGAAGAAGAAAAAAAACGAGAAGAAAATGAGAGAGAGAGAGAGAAAGATGATACCGATTGACAAAGAACTGTTGTATTTGTTTTTGAAAAGAAAGCATACAAACCACCACTATAGAAAACTAATAACTGCTGAAGACAAGAAAGAAATATGATGTGCTTTGTGTTTGTTTGTTTTTGTTAGACTATAATATTCACACAAAAAGTTTCGTGTGTGATGGAGAATATAATCTATCAGACTAGAAACATCACTGTTTTAAAACAAGAAAGAAAAACAAGTAAAAATAGAAGGAGAATCGAGGAAGAAACGTGTTGTGTTGTGTTTTTTTTGGTTTGTCAAATTGGTTTTTAATTTATCACAAATATTTTTTATTATTTTCGAAACAAACGCCAGAGACCATTTCGACGTTCTTTTCGTGGTGCCATTAGCATAGGTACTTGATTCTTATGTGTTATTGATATTGTACATGGCGGTTGTAGCCATGGTTCACCATCGATCTGCATTGGAAAACTTTTACGAGTTCGTATAACAACGGATGAACATTGACCAAGTCGTTTGGCACTTGATCGTACACCAGCATAGATCGAACCAGCATGAATAGCTGATTGTACACCAACAACTTCGATTAATTTATCTCCGACATCTAGAAGAAGAAGAAAAAATGCCAACGAAATAATTGATAAATCATTTGAACACAATCTAACCTTGTAAAACAAATGTCATATCTGACGTTGAACTTGTGGAATATTCTCTAGAGAAATGAAGAAGAAGAAAATATATTCATTTTTCTTTTGATTGATTTCATTTTTGTTCACACATACGAATCTTTTCGATGAAAATTCAATGGTGTTTTTCGATTCTTATGTCTTCCACCTTCGCCCCATAGTGATGTACCACCGTAAATACTCGGAATATTTAACAGAGCTATGCCTTCCAATGACGGTCCATTCGAAAGATCAAGCGAAACACCATCACACATTATATCAATATCTTCGTGAAGATTTTTACATGTCGATGATAACGCTTCGGAAGTACCGAATTCGAGATACCATAGTTTATTTTTCATTCTAAAATGTGAACAAAAAAACATCGAATCACACGATTGTTCGTCGTAGTTTCGTCAAACCTGCTACTAAATTTTTCCGGATGTTTTTCACGCATTAAATGAAATCGATGTGCTATTGACGCATCCTACAGAAAACAAAAACTTAACGAATCTGTTTGTTGTATTCGAGTCACACTTACAACACCAATAGAAAAATAATTATTGATTATATTATATGGAATATCATCGCCTTTCTCTTCCGTATCGGTTTGCGTACTAAATTCAATTTGCCAACGATCAAGCATAATCACCGGGGCTTGAGAAATTTTCTTTAGAATTTTATTTAAACTCTCATTTTCGTAGCCACCACCCCATGCTAAACAACGTGCGAGATCATTGCCGGTGCCTAACGGTAGAACAGCAACAGGCGCTCGACATCGAAGTGGAACACGGTCCATTACATCCAAAACCCAACCAACTGAAGAAGACAAAAAAAACTAATAAAATCCTATGTCTTTAGTTTTGCTCGTACCTGTTCCATCACCACCACAGCAAAGTACTCGAAAATCCTCGAGATCCTTGAAGAATTGTAGTCTAAAATGACGAACAGAGTTCTATTGTCAAGAGAAATTCACATGACGAAATACACCGAGGAAATCAACTCGGCTTGTTTGAACTAATGAAGTAAGAAGAACAAGAAAGAAAAATGACTCACCCGGGCATAGGGCCTGATTTGGCTAGATTGAAGACTTGTCGAGGATTGAGAAGAAATTGAAATTTTCGCATAATGCTAAAGAAAAGAGAGAGAGAGAGTCGTTTAAAGTTGAATTTTGTCGTTGTTTGTTCGTATCATACCGTTCACCTTGTTTGCCACCTGATTTTGGATTGATAAAAACTAGCAACGGTCTCGTATTAGGCAATGGATTGATTTGAAATGATTGTATCGATCCTTCGACACATGATTCTTCTCGTCGAACTTCGTTTCCACTTCGTGGAACTCGTGGTCGTTCCTTTCAAAAGAAAAGCCAAACGTGTTTTTTTCTCATTCGATCATTTCATTTTGTTACTAGAACAGCTGGACAAATACACGTCGGCGGTATAATATGTTCTCGATTCGGTCCGAGCGTACACTCAGGTTTCAATTGCGAAGCACATTTATTATGTACAGTCATTTGACACCACCGACAATGAAGTCCTGTTATGCCATTATAAGTTTTAATCGATTTTTTACATCGATCACATCTGATTTTGAAAAAAAAAACGTTATTTTGCTTCTCTTTTTCGTTCAATTCTTTTACTTTCCGGCACAATTGCCTTCGATCCAATGATGTAGAAGTATATTATCTGGTTTTCTTGCCTTCGCATACGTCGATATACAATTGAGTGGTGCTCGATTTGCACATCGTTCATGTACAACATATCGACAAAATGTACAGCATAAACCTTGCTTACCCAATCCGACAAGCATTGTCAAACAAAGATTACAATAAGCCGGTTTATTGAAATGTTTCAAACGCCACGAATGATTGCCATCATCTCGAACATTCTATTTAACGAAAAGAAAAACTAATAAACAATTATCACAATCGAAATTGCATACGGAATCTAATCCGAGTAGAACAAGAAGTGGTGCTGTTGTCAATCCACCTCGTTTCCATTCGTCTAAGGTGACAGCACCATCATTATCATAATCGATTTCTTTCATCATTGCTTCGAGAATCTAATTTTAATAATAAAACAACAAAATAAATTCTTTTTTTTCTGTTTCTACCGGTCGTAATTCGGATACATCCCAACCGAGATATCCAGCAACATTCATCATTTGATTGACAATCGAATCAGTTTCCTAAAAACACAAATTTCGAATCAAAAAAAAAAAAACTTCGAATAAATCAACACACTTGTTTATCCAAAATTCCATTTCCATCTTCATCGTAGAGCATAAACATAACTATAAAATACAAAATTGACCTCTTTTTTTTTCTACAAATAGACATATTACATTCAAGTTTTTGTTCGGGTGTGCCTCCTTCTAACAAGGAGAAATAACAAATAATATCTTTCAAATAAATTCTCGCTGTATGAATATCAATTTGTTGCGATTGAAGTATCGTTGTCTGTTGCGTATTCGAACGACCATGGTGATGATGATGATGATGGCCATCGCGTATAAATTCATTGCCAGAGATTTTATTTAATAATTGTGAAAGAGATGAACGTATTACCCATGGATCATCGTTATTATTAACAGCTGTAACAGCTAAAAATCAATGAGATTTTAATATGAATATGAAAATTGATTCGTTTGTTACCGTGCGTATGTAACGAATGTATTGAATGTATCGAAGGATTTGATTTTCTCGATGAATTACGAGAATTGCCTGGCGAATCATGATGTTGATCATGAGAATTACCTCGACGCATGAGACCTTCCTTGCCACTATGACATATGCCTGCAATAGATTAATATAAAACAAAATGGATGTTTATTTTACTTAAATGCAAAGCACAAACCCGCTCGAGTTTTATTTTCGGCGAGAATTTCATCGGTAAATTTCTTTTGTCGAAAGAATTTCTCTGGTAAAAATGAAAATGTCGATGTTGGTTGTGTTGTACCAGTTGATATGATATTTGTCGATGAATTTAATGGTAATGTTGATGTTGTTATTGGAAGTATGCCGATAGTTGATGTTGTTTCATTTGATAGAATCACTGGCGGTTTTTTAATAAACGATAAAAATAAATGTCGAGATAAATCTTCGGGAAAATCGGAATTATCAACAAGTAAATCAAGAAATTGACGGAAACCGGCATAATCAACTTGCTAGAAGAAGAAGAAGAAGAAATCAGAGAATAAGATCGATTATTCGAATGAAATTTCATCACCTCGTCATATTTATGAGCTAACCAATTTGGATCTTTTTCAAGTGTGGCAATTACATCTTTGACTTTTCTCGGCGCATCTAAATTGAAGATAAATATGTTATTTATTTATTTTGTTGTTTGCTTTATTTACATGAAATATAATCTTGTAGACGTTGAAATTCGTCTGGTGAAAGTTTATTCCAATCAAATCGATTCATTGATGATAATCATCGGCAGCGGGCAAATGTAGTTCATAGCTCGCTCGAATCAGGATTTATTTCATCATTCAACACAATATTTCACCCTTCATTCAAGTCATCTAAAATAGTAACAGAAAGAAAAGAGAATGCACTGTAAAATCACTGTGTCATCGTCGTTGTTGTTTTTTTTTCTTCTCTTCAAAATCATCTTCTGCATCTGGTGCACTGCTCATCTCTCTCTCTCTCTCTCTCTCTCTCGTCTCCTTGTGTATTTGATGTTTCTGCTGCTGCTGCTGCTATTACTGACTGATGTCGTCAAATACTAATTTGACGCTCTACATCATTCTCTATGACAAGATTCCCGTTGAGAATCACAGAGCGCATAAAGACAAGAAGGAAGGAAAAAAAGAAAGAAAAAAAAAAGAAAAAAAAAGATAGTCAATGGAGAGGAGTTTATCCCAAAGGAGTAACTTTGACACTTGTCAGTTGTATTCTTCATATGGTAAAGTTAACTTGAAAAAAAAAGAACGACGAAGAAAGAAAGAAGACAAACATTAGTTTTATGAATCTCATCTGGGAACCATAAGATTACTTGATTTGCTTTGATGGCATTAAATCTTCTTTATATCGAGCTCTCATCATCTAATCATTTATATTATATTTCGACCAAACGGAGATCACCATTTATTTATATATAAATATATATATATATGTGTGTGTGTGTGTGTCAATAATCGAGTCAGGAAAAAAGGTTCTTTGTTTTAACAAATAAATAATAACATCCAAATGTGAAATGATTTTCAGCTCGCGAGAAACTTGAAAATTTTCTATTATCTAATTTTCTTTATACAATGCATGTTTATATATATAGTATATATATAGTATATGTGCGTGTGTTTCTCTTCACACACACACACATATATTTCCTCATCAGTTATTTATTGCTTGAAAGGCAACAGTTTAATTAGGGGACACCCGTCGTGCAAGAGAATAGAAATTGAGGAGCAAAAAAAATTGTTGTTTGCAAAAGAACTACTATCTACGAATATTGATTTAGTCATCGAATAGCACACACACATACATGCACTCATTGCACATTTCTCTGTCTATCTGTCTCTCTCGTTTTCTGTAATAATTCATTTCAATATATCTGTTCATCAACGTTCCTTTCTTTGTATCTCATTTGCATCTGTTAGTTCTGCTCGTACGATTATGATTAACACAAATATACACGAAGGAGAAAAAAAAGAAAGCAAGAAAAAAAAACATGAAGCAAACAGAAAGCATGTGTAATTAACTACCTGAAGTTAAATGTTCAAAACTAAAAACATTGTTATTGTTATTGTTAAAATACTATCAAATTGTTTTCCGTTCAAGCGTACCAATGTGCATGGAGAAGAGATTTAGAATAGTGACATAACTCAAGTTCGATAATCACGATAGTAATGAGGGGTGCTGCTTGAGGCTGAAGAAGAACAGCCTAGTTGGATGTTGGCTGGATGAAGAGAGGAAAACGTACCGTGTTCTTCTTTTTCTTCTTCTTCTTTTTTTTCTTTTCTTCGTTCGGCGCGTTTTCTTTCTTTTTTTTCTTCTTCTTTTTTCCTAATGCATAGACACACACACACACATACATCTATGAGGAAAACTTCGACTTTTCTCCATCGTCGTCGTTGATGCTGCTACTGTGAGTTTTTCCATCATTTCTTTACCGCTACAATGAAGAAGAACAAGAACAGAAAGACAGCCAAAGAAGATTTTAGTCCCTTTTCTCTCTCTCTCCCCCTGTTTCTTTGTGTTTTTCTGCTATGCTATTATTCGTGTGATCCTGATGACGACTGCAATGTTACTTGTGGAAACTCGTAGTAGTAGTACTACTACTATTTCTCCATACAAATAAAAAGCATCGAAAAGATTTTTTTTCTCTTTTTCTGTCTTAAAAGAAGAAAAACTTATCCGCATACAAACAACAGCAATGAAAAAGAGAAGAAAATCGAGAAAAACAAGAAGAATTAAAATAAAACACAATTATTACTTATATTCCTATTTCTAATAATCAATTGACTATTAAAGACATGAGTTTGTCATAAAAACAACCTGGTGCTTTGAAATCCCAATGGCAAAAAAAAGAAAAGTTTTTTTTCCTTTTTTTTCGCTCTCTGTTTGATTATTAGTCGGCGAATTTTCAAGAAAGAAATCTCTATCTTCTCACTTGCGAATTAAATAGGCAAAACGGAAATCATCAATCATGATTCATTTACTTGACATCAGTCGTAGCCGCGCATGATTTCATTCGATCGATTCAATTTGTGTGCAAATATCGTCTTTGTCAATCTCTTCTTCTCATCACTGATTTCCGTTTTCTATTCAATAACAATAACAAAAAAAAAAAGAAAAACTCTCGAAACATGTTCAATCAATTCGAAAGATTTGCTCTATTCCTTTTCTTTCTTCTTTTTTTCTCAACATATAATCGTTCGATTATCTAATTATCTGCTTCATTCAATCTCAAGACTGATTTTATTAGATCTTGAATAGTATATCAATTTTATTGACGAAAAAAACAAAAAAAACGAAAATTTAATTAATTAATCGAATTTTATCAGCAAGTACAAACGTACCATGATTAGCTTCACATTGAAAATACGTTTGTCCTTTTAATGAACCATTATTTTTTCCTACGGGTTCATCAAGTTCAATACCGTAGAAAAGACCTTTTTGCACGATAATTTCACCGATATAACGAATGATACCTGATTTATTAATTATAGAATGTCCGGTATTAATAAGTACTCGTGAGCCAATTGTAAATTCAGGTATTTCATTTGTAGTTGGCAATTTTCGAACCGAATCGGAGAGTGAAGGTGAGGGTGAGAGTGAATATTTTTCTGTGATCGTTTCAACATTGGTTTGTATTTCATCTAAATCGATTGTTTGTACGATTTCGAATTTACTTTTATTGATCGGTTCGATATGTTCATTTTCGATAAATGATGTACGAGAACTTAGACTAGCTGTTGATTTGTAGAGATCAGCATTCAATACTGGAGTTTCGGGCGTCACGGTTAATTGCGGAACGCTCTTGGATTTTTTTGCTAGTGGTTGTTTGATCGGTTGTTCTGCTAGTAGAACTTCCTAAAATGAAAAAATAATTATCAAACGGTTCGTTCGTTTGTTTGTTCTGTACTTGTCGAAATTTATCAATTAAAAGCAAAGTATCAATAGTCGATGCGTAGTCAAGATATTTGTCAATTGAATTCGATGAATAACTTTCATTGTCGATTGGAAATATTAATTTCGGTAGATGAGAAACAATTTCATAGACAACACTTGTATTTCGAAATGTCTCTTCGGCGAACATTTTCGATACGAACTTTTTCATCCACCATGAATCACCTTTCGAAATCGTTACAGCTAAACGTTTTCGAAGAACTAATTCCATTGCTTTTGGTTCACTAATCAAAATCGTTATTTTAACAATTAGATAAATCACTGTATCTGATGGTGTGACTTGATTTCTATTAAAACATAAAATACGATTTAGAATTTCGTTTATTGCTCGAACTCACAGAATATCTGATTCGTGTATCGATGGATTCCATGCCGCAATTGCTTGATTCTAGAAGAAACAATAGAATTTTGACGCGATAAAATTCGTCAACGAACAGAATCCGATGCTGTTTGTATCAATGGAAGACTGAGCATAGTTTTCGGATGTTCTCCATCGAGATGAGCATCACATCCAGCCATTTCTTTGTTCGTCTCAATATTTAAATAAATCATCGGACGATGCAGTTCGACAGAACTCGGCGGCTGCCAATTCGATGGTGCACCTAAGTTCAACGAAAGAAAAATGAAGTGATATTCGGATTGATACTATTTTATCGTACCAGGTATTCCACTAGCGACTGGTGGTGAAATAACGATAGCTTTCTCTTGAGATAGATAGACTGTTTGTTGAACGAGAATTTCTTCTCGTTGAATATCATTCAAAGATTTCGTTTCTTTCGAATTGATTTCCTTAATTTTTGAGTCGATGTCGAACTTTTTCTTTTCGATTTCATTTAACCATTGATGTTTCAAATCATTGAGATCTTTTTCTTGATAAGAATCTAATTGTTCGTCTGCATCAGTCAATTTTCTCGAACTTATTGAACCGATTTCAATCGATCGAATATCATCGAGTTTTAACGGCATTCGATCTGTACGAGTAATTGAATTTACACCGACTTTTATACGTTTTGTTTGACCCTAAACAAAGAGATTTATTTAATTTTATTTCAATTATTTTTATTATTCAATTCGACCTGTTTCAATCGATAGATTCCACCCGTTGGAATTCTTTCATCCGAATCGATCTCCATCGAATTCCATTGGCCATCTTGATCGATTTCTTGAATTTGAACGGTTAACTGAACATGTTCTCGAGCATTTTTCCATCGTTGACTGATTTCTCGTTCATTATTTTGATTTTTCACTGAATTTTCAGACCAAATTTCGATTGAAATAGCACCATCGAGACACGATCTGAGAAAGTCATCGGTTAGAGGAAAATGATACTCCTTGACAAATGAAAAATGTCAAATGAAAATTCACTCTCCGAATGAACGTAATTACTTCATCATGATCGAAAATAAATGTTTGACTCGTCTCTTTTCTTTCTTTCGATCGAACGGTTTGATCTAAATTGGGATTAATAAATGCATATCGACAGATGACATATTTTCCTTCGATTTTTGGTAAATCTCTTGCTTCTTTAATCGCAAACTACACAAATCCAAACGATTTTCGTTGAATTTCATAGAAATGAACGATTTACTTTGACAACTAATTCTTCAGGTGTATAATCATCAATACCTTCGTCTTCTAAACTCGTTTGACTGCAATTCAAACTTTGTTCATCTATATCTACGCTAATTCCATCGCTAATACTACGTTGAGTTGTACTATTTATTTGAAAATTACGAGCACGTTTTAATGGAAAAGATTCACTGGGATTGAGAACGACATGTAACGAACCAGAAATCTATATAAAGAAGATAAAAACGAATATCTTTTCATTTGTTTATTACTTTGCCTTGAGTGTTGATTATTGGAACGATATAATCGATTTTCATACCGTAGAGAAGTGCTTTTAAATGAATATTTGCTACACCGATGAACATTTCAGTTTGTTTGAGATCGATAAATATATTCTCATATTTTGGATTCAATGTATTTGTCTGTGTCCATGAGTGATATGCTTCTTTGATTATACACAATTTTAATTCGAATGTTTCAATATCCCAAACTTGTAAAATTGTTTGATTTCGTCGAACTTCAACAGCTAACTCAATTAAATTCTCAATAGTCTACAAAAGAAAAAACGAATATTCTATTTCTTTGTTGTTTTTTTTCTTCTCGTCATACTCGTTCATTAGGTTTTAAATATGAATTTGAAATTCTCGTAATAACGTGATAGAATATATTTTGATTCATTTGTTTGACAATCTCATTTGCTTCCGATACCAATGTTTGAACATGTAGGAAATTATCTTCAATTTTCGTCGAGTATTGTCCTGCTAAACGATATTTCGTTTCTATATCATTATAATCAATCTTATTATTTCGTTGTAATTGTGTTCGTAAATAGTTCAATTCGGTTTCAGACATTGGGTAGAAAAACAACAAACTTATTATTTTTAACTCACTTTTCACTTTCACTTATCATTTGACATACAGGTTGGTTTATTCCAAGAACCAATAAAATTAAAATGATGATTCATTTTTAAGAGAAAAAAAAAGATTAGATTTTCGTTTTTTTTTGCACTTTGTTATTTATCTAATAACTATGGATTGTAAAGCGCGAGCTCTATTCGATTTTGTTGCCGAAGGACCAAGTGAACTTAGCATAACAGCTGGCGAATATTTAACTATAACATCAGGTACAGATGGTAATGATTGGTGGTAAGAAGACTTGATTTTGACATTTCATTTATTTATTTGAGATTATCTAGGTACGCACAAAATGCATCTGGACAAAACGGTGCTGTACCTGCAACATATGTCGAAATACTTTCTGAACAAAATCTACTCGACATTAATGAGGAATCCAATTCTCAATCTCAATCAGTAGATTATACAGTCTATCAAACATCATATGAAGAAGAAAAACGTGAACTAGTAGATACTTATGTACCACCAGCAGCAGCACCATTGCTATCAACTGATGTCAATACTTATGATCCATTAGTTTTTAATAACTCTCAACAACAACAACAGTATTCATTACTTGGAGATGTGAGAAATTCGTATAATATCGAAATGACATATGATGCACCCTCATCGTTTTCTGTAAGCACACCGAATGCTGAACCGGAAATAACGAAATCTACTGAAGAGAATTCAACTACGACAAAAACAAAGGACAAATCGAAATTATTTACGTTATCTCGATCGAAATCGAAAGATAAACTAAGAAATTCAGTGGAAAATGGTCTTGAAGTTCGTAAAAAGATGAGTCATTTTCTTATCTTCTGTTTTCTCTTCTTCTCCTTCTTCTAGAGATCCAAAGGCGATAGTGATTCAGATGATCTCTCCGATTCCGTAAGTTTAAAGAAACTATTCTAATCGCAGAAAAAAAACATTTCGGATCTATCTTAGAAAATCTTTTCGTTGTAAGTAGTAACTTACACTAATCACATACTAACATCTAACTTCATGTTTTCTGCTTGTTGTTTGCATATACTCTCACATTTTGCATATTGTTTAGTTAACTAATTCAGCAAAGGTTTCACCAGCTCCTACTGATTCGAAAGGTTCAGCACGTACGAGGTAAATCGATTTATTTTTTGAAATTTACGTTTTTCCAAAACTCGAAAGTAGATTATTTGATAAACATGGAATATCAGGCTATTTATTACATGAATATAAAAACAAAATCGATGAACACATAGAAATTGTCGTAAGAGAGACAAAGAGGAGAATTAAAATCGTTTGTTTTTGAACATTTATTTTGAAGTATGACGAAAATGAAGGCGGAATTTGTTGGGGTGTCAATTCGACTTGTCCGCCGTTTAGTTGTAAAATTGAAAATCCATCGAAAGAAACGAAATTCAGCGGATTGAAATCCTATGTTGAATACAAAATTCATACACAAGTAAAAGATGCAACATTTTTTTGTGTTGTATGAAAACCAATACATCGGAAAACATTTTCAAGATTTCCAATAGTCGAGTTGTTGGTCGACGTTATAAACAATTCGATTGGTTATACGAACAATTGGCTGCTAAATATCGATTTATTTGCATTCCACCCTTGCCTGGCAAGCAGATTGGCGGTAGAATTTTCGAAAAAGAACGATGATAAATTGAGAGAGTGAGAAAATCTTCTAGGTCGATTTGAACAAGATTTTATTGAAGATCGTCGTCGACAATTGGAACTATGGTTGAATCGAATCTGTCGTCATCCGGTGCTCTGTGCATCGTTTCCTGTTCAACATTTTCTTACTTGTGAAATAACCGAAAAGAATAATAAAGTCAATCGATTGACATCTTTTCAAAAACAAACAAATTCTGTTGTGTTTTCAGGATTGGAAAGCAGGCAAACGAAAAGTCGAAAAAGATGAATTACGCGAAGCGACCTGGCTCTATTGTGTGACCTTTCCTCAATTGAAGCTAAACGATGCAGAAATGTAAAATGCAGAAAAGTTTGTTTTGCTTGAATATTTGTTTTTTTTTCTCAGTGCCGTTCAAATCGATACATTTGCTCAACAACAACCAGCTCTTGAAACACATTTAAAAAGTTTAAATCATAATTTTACGAAATATCTCGAACGACATACAGAAGTCTATGAAAAAGATCTTCAACGTGTCGGTGAACTTTTTACTAAACTACAAGCAGTCGTCGAAACCGATCAACTTACTCAAGGTAAAATTCGTCGACGATTTTCTCTTGTCACAACGTGTTCAAATAGAACATCTTTAGGAAACGATGAACTCGCCAGTTTAATGACAAAAATCGGCAATTCATATAATGGAATAGCTGATCTATATAAAACGAAAGGTTACGAAGGTCTTCGAGATTTTGTCGAACGTATTCAAGAATATCTCGGACTACTTTCATGTTTTCCAGTTATCATTCATATTCAACGCGTGCGTAATTCTGAAGAAGAAAAAAAACACGAAGAGATTTTGTTTGTTTTTCAGAGTGCAACTGAATATCTTCGAAATGCTCAACGTAATAGTGTTGTACCTGATCTAAACGGTGCTACTCAACGTAATCAAGTTCTTAACCATGTTATCCTAGCCGAAATCAATTTCTTCCAAAAAGCGAAGGTGAATGATTTAAAAGCTTATATAAAAACACTTCTCGACGAACAAGTTAATTTCTACGAAACGGTATTTCGTCTTTTTGAAATTCTCGTCGAATGACTTTTTGATTTTAGATCACAGCAGAATTACGTACATCGATAACAACATTAAATTAGACAGTTCTTTTGTTTTGTGATTCGAGTGTTTTTGATTTTAATCTTTCCTTTTTCTTTGCAACAAAATATAACAATAACAAAAGAAAAACAACAACAACAACAGTAAACTTTCAAGAAAAATTTCGAAAACCTGGCGAACGACCAAATGGCAGAACATTTCGAGAGTTTTTCAATGATGTTGACAGTTGACTTAACGGATCGAAACTGCCCGGACTTGTACTCATTATCATTGAATTAAGAATATCATCATTATCATCAATAGGTTCATGTTCATCCGTATCTTTATTATTTAAATAATCGTCCGTTTCTTCTCGATAATCATTGTAAATCGAACGAATAAATACGACTGAACGTTTTAATACATACGGATCGAATGGAAAATACGAATATAAAATATTCGATGGAATCAATGCCGAATCATTCATGGTAAATGATTCTGGCAAAGAATAGCGATTGTTTGTTTCGATAATTGAATAACAAAACACAATCTGATAGTTTCGAGCTAATTGAGCGAAACGAAGTGTAATAGCTGGAAGAGAATACTTCAATGGATTTAATTCCGAAAGAACAATTCGGCCTAATCGCCAACGTGACACAGTTTCGATACCATCAGGTAAATGGGCGATTTCTTGATGTCGATAGATAAATATATAAAGTACGGCTTGACAGAGCGCATAGAATGGTAAATGACGATTGGGATTCGCATTTCCACAGCTACTTTCCGTTGTACTAACATAAGCATGCAGCCAATCGACCATTAATTGCGTAATATGTAAAACGGATCTAGATCGATGATTGACAAATAGTGTTGTTCGTTCGTTCGTCTCAAGAGAAATCAAAGAACTTACGGAATGGAAATATATTTTGCACGAGCAATAAGACTACATAGATAGCAGATAGCTGATTGACGGTAGGTCATTGAAACCGATGGAGAAACAAATGTTCGCCAACAATTATTCATAAATTCATCGCTGAAATCCTGTCAAACAAGAAAGAATTACAAATCGAATCGAATTTGTTTTTACTGTATGAAAACTACAGATGTAGAATAAGACATATTGAACATGTGATGAATCGTGTGTTGGTAAAAGAATTTTATTAAAAACATTTAAAAAATCTTTAAATAATAATTTTGTTTGTTCATAGTTCATTGTTCCTGAAGAGAAAAAAAAGAATTACTTTTGTTTTTTAATATTTCAAATGAATACCATTTGGTAGACAAATACTGTTAATATATTCAAATAGAACGAACATTAAACAATCGAGTTTATCGGCTTGATCGTGTTTCATTGGAAGATTGTGTTCGTTCGTATCGAGTTGTTCAAGAGAAAAAACGAGTTCGAGTTCGGCATTTAATTTCTCAGCATGAAGAATATCTTGCCGAGATGCGTGAACCTTTCAATTCAATGGAAATTTTTCGTGTGAATGAAAAAAAAAACAAGACGAATGTCTCTTACATCCATACGTATTAATTTCGAAAGAATAATTTCAAAGAATCGAGCTCGTTCAACATTGAGATAGGTCAATGATCGGAGAAGATTTTTCAGATAGATAACTTGAATTTGAACATCTTTAGTCATAAATGGAAAATGTTGTTCGACAGTTGGATAGAGAAGTGTTAGAGATCTAAAGAATTTGATTTTGTATTCAGAAATTTAGAAGAAAAAAAAAACATTGAAATTTACAATGGAACAATAAGAACAAGTTGATGAAGTGTTTCATGAGCAAAATCAACAAGATGATTCGATGTTGGTTCTTAAATATTTCGAATTTATTTTTCTCGTTGAAAATATTCTTTATTATTTACCTGGTATCGTAAAAAGTGTGAATAAGAAATTTAAATATCGTTGAGCATGTTTTGTATTACATGAAATTAAAGTCAATTGAAATGCTCCGAATGTATCAAGTACACGTTTCGATTGTTTCGTCCAATCGATTTGTAATTGAAGAAAATCAAGAAATTGTTCATTCATATTATCGAATAGATCGACATTATCTCTTAAACTATCCAAGAATTCACTCAACCAAACATCCTGAGAAACAGAAAATCGAGTTGATTGTTTCATTTGTATTCAAGAGAAAGATCGATTTACATTCGATTGATTTTCTTTTATATTCGCTGTTAAATTGACGTATAAATATTTCTGGCCCTGAAAAAAGAAAAAAGAAAAAAAGGAAAAGAATTGGGATTTTCTATTCGAAAATCGGAAACATACTCGATTGAATTGATCGAGAGCTTGTTTAGGTTGTTCGATGATCGTCGTCGACATGCTTCTTTGTGTGTGTGCGTGTGTGTGTGGTACTGATGATGATGATTTTTGTGCTTCTTACACTCTTTTCGATAGATGACTCATTCGACTTGTTGATTGGTTCAGTTCTATCTACAAATCATATGATTTGCACTCGTTATGCACTGCACGCACGAGCATTTAATAAATATAATTTTATTTCTTCGTCAAAAACGATGAGTTCAACAAATGATGATCTACTTGATGAACGTAAACAACGTAAATTAGCGCAAATGTCGCGTCGTGATGAAGAACGAAAATTAAATCTTCAAAATAAACAAGACGAAAGAAAATTAATAACATCGACCAATGTTGGCCGACAATATTTCGAACAAGAATATCCACAAATGAAAAATCAAATCGAAGATTTATTTCAACAAATATCACTGAATAATACAACGAATCAATTAACAATTCAAGATCTAGCTGATCGATTACAAAAATTAGAAAAATTTATTACTGAACATGTTGAAATTTTATGTTCGCGTGATATTGCCAATGCACAAAGTACGAAATCAATTGTGTAGATTGTTGTTTTTCTTTTAAAAATTATGTATAGATGATGTTCTCAAACTTCGGACGCAGTTAAGTCGAATGCAAGGTGAAAATCTTTCGTCAAATCATCGTCTTGATTTTACACAAATTCAAGATGATCAACAACCAACAACAAAATCTTCTCAATCGATTGAACAATCTTCAACAGAAAATCTCGTTATTTCCTCGAATACAATAACAATCTCGAATAAACAAAATCAATTGATACGTTTTCAAGCCGATGAACTTCACGGCAAAGATGTGGCCATTGAAAATCTTCATCAATGTGAAATCTTTCTCAAAGGTGTACCATCATCATTACAAATCAAAAATCTTCAACATTGTGTTCTCATTGTTGGACCATGTTCACGTTCGATTCTTATCGATCAATGTCAACAAAGTGAATTTGCACTTGCTTGTCAACAATTACGTATTCATACGAGTACCGAATGTGATTTCTACGTTCATGCAACAGCTCAACCAATAATTGAAGATTGTCGAAATCTTCGTTTCGCTCCGTACGCTGTCGAATATCAAACTAAACAGGAACATATTCAACAAAGTGGCCTCAATTGGACGAAAGATTATTGGAATGATATTCAAGATTTTAATCATCTTGCACGCGGCATACCCTCGCCAAATTGGCAAATTATCGAGGAAGAAGAACGAAAAGAATGGTCATTAGATTAATCTCTTCTTTTTTTTTTGTTATTCACTAAATCTACATTCCATTTCTTTCTTTCTTTTTTTCAAAACGATAAACGAAATAAACCAGACACACGCAAAAATATTCTTTATCTCTATCTATTCAATTGAATTTTAGATGACGAACAACAATAATAATAATACTACAGAGTATGATAGAGTTGCAATACTCGATGCTGGTTCACAATATGCTAAAGTAATCGATCGTCGAATACGAGAACTTTCAGTCTATTCGGAACTGATACCATTGCAAACATCAGCAAAAGAAATAATTGCACGAAATTATAAAGCAATTATTATCTCGGGTAGTCCCGGTTCAGTCAATGATCCACAGCCGGTTTACTATGATCCTGAATTATTCAATTGTGATCTGCCGATTTTAGGCATTTGCTATGGTTTACAAATGTTAAATAAACAACGAGGTGGAACGATTGTTCGACAAGCTGTTCGAGAAGATGGTCAATTTCAAGTTGAACTCGATATTCAATCGTGTCCGTTATTTAAAAATTTAAAACAATTCGAAAATGTTCTACTCACACATGGCGATAGTATTTCACAATTAGGTGAAAATTTAATATCGATTGGTAAAAGTGAATCGTTTATTGTTGCTTGTGCCGATAAGACAAAGCCAATCTATGGTCTACAATTTCATCCTGAAGTCGATCTAACCGATAATGGCGTGGAAATATTCAAGAATTTCCTATTCGACATCGCACATTGCCGTGCAACGTTTACAATGGGCAGTCGAATCGAAGAATCATTCGGACATATTCGAGAATTTGTTAAAGAACAACCGGTGTTTGTACTTTGTAGTGGTGGAGTTGATAGTTCAGTTTGTGCAGCTCTATTAACAAAAGCATTGCCCGTTGAACAAGTGAAAATTGTCAGTGTTGACAATGGTTTTCTACGTGAAAATGAAGCTGTGGAAATTCGACAGAATCTATCGCAATTTGCAACAGTCAATTATCTCGATGCCGGTCAACGTTTTGCACAAGCGAAAACATTCGTTCGTGCTCGTGCAACATCGACAAACGAAGGAAATACAAGTGGCAATGCCACACAACGACGTTCATCGACATCATCGAATTTTCTTAGTCTTTATGATGCTGATATTTTACTTGAGGAAACACTTCCATTGAATGAAGAAACCGATCCTGAACATAAACGAAAGATTATTGGCGATACATTTGTTAAAGTTGTTCAAGAATATCTACGAGATAATAATTATACATTCGATGATATTATTCTTGCTCAAGGTACATTACGACCTGATCTTATTGAAAGTGCGTCGCATTTAGCTTGTCAAAGTGGTCATGCTGATGCAATTAAAACACATCATAATGATTCGCCGATGGTTCGTGAATTACGTAAACGTAATCGTGTTATTGAACCATTGAAAGATTTTCACAAGGATGAAGTTCGACAGATCGGTTTGAAATTAGGTTTAAGTTCGGAAGTTGTTCATCGACATCCATTTCCCGGGCCAGGTCTTTCAATTCGAATACTTTGTGCCGATGAACCTTATATGCCCAATGAATTATTTGCACAAACATCGACTCTTCTACGAACAATTATCACATATTCGACAATGGTCGATAAACAATATGCACTTCTACCAACATTAGATAAGATTTTTACAGAAAACGAAAAGAATCTCTTGAAAAATTTAACAGCATCCGATCGACATGATTATACATCGGTTGTTTTACCAATTCGTAGTGTTGGCGTGCAAGGTGACGCACGTACGTACAGTTTTGCTGCAGCTATAAGTTCAAATGATGAACGACCCAATTGGAATGAATTATTTGTTCTCGCACGATTAATAACTAAAGCTTGTCATCATATAAATCGTGTCGTTTACGTTCTTGGTAAAAAGATTCTTGACGTTGAAATAACTCAAATAACACGAACAACATTAACACCAGATATTATTGATAAAGCACGTGCATGCGATTATCATGCCATGATGATTATGAAACGTCACAATGCATATAGTGCAATAAGTCAAATGCCTGTTGTTCTCATTCCAATTCAATTCGATCGACAAATCTATTTGAATGATCATGAAGAAGGAAATAATCAAGAACGTATTATTCCATTAACACGTCTTCGACCGATAGCGAGTAGTTTTCAACATTCGGTCGTTTTGAGAACATTTGTAACCAAAGATTTTATGACCGGTCGACCGGCTGTACCTGGTGAAACATTTCCATTGGAAATGCTCGATGAAATGTGTCAAACAATCAAAACGAATGTGCCCGGCATTAGTCGTGTGCTTTATGATTTAACTTCGAAACCACCAGGTACGAAATAGAGAGAAAAATTAGAAATTCATTTATTCGATATATTTTTCTTTTAGCAACAACTGAATGGGAATAAAAAAACAACAACAACGAACAGTGGCAATCAAATAAAAAAAAACAATTTGTTTTTCTTCTTCATTGAGTGTTTTGTTTGTTTGTTCGAAAACATATCTTGCCAATATTTTCTCCCAATAATAAAAAAAAATAAACTATATATTCGTCACTTAGTCTAGTGTTCAAAAATTCAGCCTACGATACAGAACAAGAACTCAGAAAAACTCTTGATCAATATCGAAATATTCTACGGCAACTTTATAATGAGAATTTTACAAGTGTATAGCTTCTTCATTCTTTCGCTGTATTTTATTTTAAAAAAAAGAATATAAATGTTCAAGTTTATTATGATATATGAGCTTTTCTTGTCTTTGTTGATGCTGTAATGGATGAATTTTTTGTAATAAATAAAACAGTATTAATGGAAATATCTCGTGGATCTTGAACACGCCATTCAATCGTATTCAAATCTTCACCTTCACATGGTTCATATGCTGGTGATGTAAATGGAATAGGTTTATAACTGTTCGCTTTGACACTACATTCCAATATGGGAATTAATTGTTGATCTTCATACGAAAACGGAATTGCATAAGCTCCATATGAACTATAATGTATACTAGGACTTAGAAAAACTGCTAAAGCAAACTTGGATATGCCATGAAGTTCAACTTCCCGTGCGATATGATTCGGAGGTATGCATACACGTTTGCCACAACTAACGAGAGTACCTGGAATAACGAGACCATCGTATAAAATCGATCGAATTGCATCAATACTAGTTCCATGATAAGCAATAAAAGGATGTGTTCGTTTGTCTTGTTCGCTAATTTTTATATATCGGCATCGTACTGGACTATTTCGAGTTTCTAACGGTTGATCAAGACTTCGAGCTACGAATAGATCTGGCGGTAAAGTCAAGAAACCAGGAATTATATCGACTTGTCTTATAAATGCATGAATACCATCGATTTGCGGTAAACGTGTTGCATTTGAAGGATTATTAAACCAATAGTTTGTATTTGGAACAAATGTATATAATAGAGCTTTGTTTTTGCCAAGAAAGGATACGATTGGTGATTCGATAAATTCTCCTGTGCTTTTCGAATGTCCAGATGTTTTGAATATGCAAATACATTGAGATAGACGAAACTGTTCTGGTTCAGGATTAAATATTACATTAACTTCGAAGTTCATATCAGCAGTGATACTATCTTTGAGGAAGGTAAACGCTAATCTACTAATTTGAACAGATTTCTCTTTGGTTAGCGGATACTTCAATTGGATTTCTGTATTGTTTTCATTTTGTGATAATATTCGATGATAATTGCATTTTAAAACTGATTCTTCCTGTAGTTGAACTTGATACTGTGTCGGTAATTCTTTATGTCGAATAAGTCGAATCGGAGCATCGATAAATCTTGATGATCCATATCGTGCACGGTAAACAGCTGAAATTACTGTTGTTGCCGATGTATCAAATATTAACAAACGTCTAGCAATGGAAAAGAATTTATATTCACTTTTGAATATCTTTAATAAATCTTGATGATTGGCTGAAATAGCAAGTTTAACTTTAATAACTGGTTTATCATTGTCAACATGATCATCATAGATATGAACATCGAGTAATTTTTCTGTTTGAATGCTTGTTTTATATTGTTCTAATAAATCATTGATTTTCTTTTCGACACTTTTTTTAACATCATCAGCAACTTGTTCATTGAAAACTGTTGTTCCATATGCATTTTTAATATTAACATCAGCTCCTGATTCGAGCAAAAGCTCAACTATTTCAAAATGACCATGATATTTCGCTCCATGTAATGGTGTGCTTTTTGACTGATTTGCCATTTGAATATTAATATTAGCACCATGTTCTAACAACCATTTAGTAACTGAATATCGACCATATCGACAAGCATAATAAAGTAAACTAACACCCTTTTCATCGGTTAAATTTTTTGATGGATTATTGAAATAATAATAAAACCACCAATCGATACCCTCACGAGCCATTTCAAACTTATCACGTTTTCGCATCGATTCAAAAAGATTAATCATCGCTTGGCCATGTCTGTTACCTTCTTGTTCAGCTGTCATACCCCAGCGATTTTGAAGTATCGAATTACAACCACGATTAAGCAAATATTCAACAATATTTGTATGACCACCGTAAGCAGCGAGATGTAAAGCTGAATTATCATTTGAATCAACTAAATCGATATTCGCTAAACACTTTTTGTCTAACCATTGAACTAAATTGAAATATCCTTTTTTACTAGCACAATGTAATAAAGTTTGTCGTTGAGAGAAATATTCAGTATTGACATGTTTCTTTAAATCATTTTGTTCAAACCAATCGATTTCATTAGCTGCAATTCGTACATAATCGTTTTGTTTCATTTCAATAAAGACTTTCTTAACATCATCAGTGTATGCTTCAACTTCAGGCGTATTACCAGCTTGATTAACTATTCGATAGTCAGCACCGCTTTCAAGAAGATACCGAACGACATCAGCATGACCATAAAATGATGCAACATGTAATGCTGTGCTTTTCGTACGTTGTTGAAGATCAGCTTCAGCACCATATTCAGTTAAGAATTTAACTGCTTTGAGATTGCCAGCACGAGCAGCAGTGTAGAGTATAGTGTGGTGTGTGATTGGATCTTGTTTATTCAATTGAGTTAGATTAGCTGTTTCTAAATGTCTTATAAAATCATGAATAAGAACAGGTTCAGCAGCTAGTTGTTGAGATGTGTATTTATCAATTGATAATTCCGAAATCCATTCGTTTTTTATATCATAACGATTTCTTTTTTCATAATCTGATAATGTTTCATAAGCACGACACATTCGTCGAAAATCAATTGCAGAAATTTTCTTCTGTTTATGTTCGAGAATTTTTGTTCGAAATATTCGGCGTAGTTCGCTAAATTTAATCGTTTTGGATACACCAAGAATTTCATACGGCGTTATTTTCTCCATTGCTGTAGAGTTTTCTTTTACAACAAACAGGAAAATATGTACTATCAATCGAATGACATATGAAGAGTAATATTTTTCGGTCTATAGATAACGAAAGAAACGAATAAAAAGCATCATTAGTCACATGTATTTTTTCTCCAATTTCAACTTGATGTCAACCGAATATTGATGAAAAGAAAAAACCAGATAAAATAAATAGGAAGAGTCAACATGGGTATGTATCAATCGATCAATATTATCATTAAACATACTATATTACTACATTTGTATTTATTATATCATCAAAATTTTACAAAAAAAATTTATTAATCAATGTCGAATTGTTTCGATTTCATTGATTAATCTTCGAACATTCGTTTGAAAATCAAGTTTAGTAAAATCGATATATAATCTCGTTCCAACAAGCATTCCAAGCCAACCATTTGGTTTATATTTCGATTGAAGTAAAATCGGTATGAACGGTTTGTCTAGTCGACGAACATATTCACCTTCACTTTGACAATTCGGTGATTGTTTATATTTGTCTGACATACAAATAATAACGACACTGGCTTGTTCGATAGCATGTGCCATGCATTCGAGCGTACTACCATGCATATTTTCAACATCAATCCACGTTCGATAACCTGCATTTTGAAGTGTTTGACAAAGTTTTTCAACTAATTCTTTCGAATCATGATTATAACTAAACATAATATGTTGACTTGGATTATTTTCCGGCAAAGGTTCAGGCATTGGTTCGATGGCAATTGTTTGTCGTAATTGCCAAAGTATGCCTTTAGCTGCTTCTTGAATTTGTTCATTCGGATTCGTTTCAGCTATTTGAATAAGAAGAGCAAAATATTTGTCATTTCGATGAATAGTTATTGCTGATTGATGATCAAATGAAAGAAACCAAATGATTTCAAGTAGAATTTTCGTTTCATCTTGTCGATCGACAATCTGATGAAACTGTCGAACCATATCGAATAATATACGAATATTATCTTCAATTTGACCGATACGATTTTGAAATTGTTTATGTGAACAAAATTTTTTCAAACATTTAATTAATGTAAATAAAGATATTTGATTATCGAAATGATAATTTTGACTTTGATACGCTTGAGAAATGGCGAATAATAATAATTTCGATAGATGATGATAGGATTCATCGGTTTGTAAGTCTTTTTCTGAAATTAAATTCGAATAGAGAATACATGATAGTAAACGAATAATTTGTGCGTCAGATTTTAATAATATTCGACAGATTTCATTGGAAATAATTTCCAAATCAAGATAGTCAACAGTTAATTCTGAGAGATTATAGAATATCGATAGACAACATGAGAGAACATTGTAATGCAATTGTTTGAAAATCAATTGACCTTTACCAATAATTTTCGATTTTTCAATTAAACGAACTGTATATCGAGTAATTGAATTGATTAGTCCGATTTGATGCAATTCTTTTGCAAGAAGATTTGTTTCAATACTTGAACTTGTCAATAAATTACTCAAACACTTGAGAAAATACCATAATGGTACAGTTGTTCCACATTCAACCAACGAATCGAATAGATGTTTAAATGTTGGCACAAATGCTGAACTATGAATTTCAATTCCTTGATGAAGAACAAATTCAGCAAGTAGATTAAGCATATGTGTAAAAATAAAAACTCGATCAGTTGAATCAATTTGTGATTGTGCTGTTTCATTAATAATACATTGAACGAAATAATCGGTATTATTTCGTAATAGAAGCGGTTGAATTGTTGATACATAAAAATCTGTATGATGAAATAAATAAATTGCAAAACGTTGAATTGGTACATAGATAAGAAAACAAGTTAGGATTTGATTGATCAGTAACGATGATGTTTGTAATGATGATTGAAGAAGATAGGTGAGTAGTCGAGTTGTATAATCAATAATTGATAGTGATTCATTTGCGTTTGTCTTTCGTTTAGCAGACGTTCGAAAACATGTCGAACGAGTTTTATCGTCAAACGACGAATGAGAAAATAGATCGTCGAGAAATTCATTTTGATTTCGACAGACAAGAGAATAGGATTCTAAACACGAGTAAATCTCTAAATGTAAATCTTGACTAAAGTTTAACATTGAAATAAAATCAATATCATCTCGAAGCCATTGAAGAATATTTCGAATAATCCGTTTGCCTTGTTGATTCGTTGCATGTTCGGCATCGAATTGACATAAATATTTAAATAATCGACAAGCCGTACGAGCTAATTGTCGTTGATAGGCGTCAGTTTTATTTTTAAATTTCCATAATTTTTGTCTGTCAATCGATGATAGAATCATTTGAATAACATCGACTAATGTTTGTAACGATTGGCAAAAGCCAAGCTTTTCTTTTTCAAATTTCGATATCAATTCATCGAAAAGTTCAATTGCTTTTTCATTCTTACGAATATTCAATCGTGTGCATTTCGTTAGAAGTTGCTGCATCGATTCGTCTTTTGCCAACATTTTTTTTTGTATTACATTGAAAACTGAATGTCTATTTTATTTGCCTCTACTTGTATTACTCATTCGATCGAAAAACATATTTTATTATTCGTTCTGTGTTCGAGAACGAAAAAGCGAAGGAGAAGGGTATCAGCTTGAGGGAGAGGAGAAAAAAAAATGCAACTGTCTGTTCGTATTAGAGTCGAAGAAACTTTTGTATACGCCTATTATTAGTATCACTAACGTATAAATTCATAGCTGAATCGAATGTAATCGATCGTGCTCCATTCAATTGTATTGCCGAATTACCTGCGACGCCCGTACCAGCAATTGTATAGCCTGTTTGACTATTTTGACAGAACAATTGAATACGATGATTGCCACTATCGGCAACATAAAGATTCAAATAGCTGTCAACTCGAACACCGGCTGGACTATTAAGAAGAACAGGACTTTGACCGGATACAGCCGAAACTCCAGCAACATAATAACCCGATGTAGCACCTGGTGTCCATCGAATGATCGTATGCGCATTCATATTACTTATGAAAAGATCTGAACTAACCGATGGCATTGAATGAATGCCATACGGATAGTAGAGAGTCGTATTCAAATAATTTCCACCATTACCACCGGCAACCACAACTCCATTGGTACCCGATGATGAACTTGTCGAATATCTCATCACACGATGATTGTTGTAATCAGTTACGTAGATATATGTTTCAGTTGGTTCAACATATAAATGTCGAACACTATTGAATCGATTTAGAGCTGAACTGCCTGAACCCGTTACTCCTGCAATAGTCGTTCCGGTTGATGAACCACTAGCAAATTTTTGTACACGATAGTTATAATAATCAGTAACATAAACATTTCCCAATGAATCAGCATACACATCTTGAGGATAATAAAATCGATCCGATGCTGAACTAATTGATCCTTGAGAACCGGACACTAATGTTGCAGTTGTCGCATTCAATGGTAATTTCCAAACAACAGAGTTTGATGATTCATCAGCAACATACAATGTATCATTGAAATCGATGTAGATTCCATTAACACTTGTTAATTGTGATAAATTGAGAATTGTTATGCCTGTTTGACTCCAACGTAAATCACCGGCCGAACCTCAATTGATGAATTTATAATAAAATTCGCGTAAAATAGCGAATACTTACAAGGATTACGAACAGGCGTTGTCGTTGCTGTTGTTCTGCATTCGAAACACAAAAACAAAACAAAATATTCATTGAATAAACAACACACTTACGTGTCTGTCGTTGTTGTTGTTGTATTTCCAAAAGATATTGTCGGACTGCTACTGCTAGCTGTCGACGCATTCGTTTTACTCAAAGTTACAGCCAAAGCTACGGCTATGCCGATGGCAGCCAACAAGCAAACTACAATCACTGCGATAATAATCCATGTTTTCTTCTTTGTAGGTTTTGTTATTGATTTGGGTTCGAGTTCGAATGCTTGTTTTTGCAAAGGTGATGTTGTTTCGTTCAAATACGAATCCTCTTCAATTACCGAAACTTGTTTCTCCTGCAGAAATGATAAAATAAGGAAAATAATTTCGATGTTTTTTTTTTTCGAAAACAAGAAACTTATACAGGCGGGGGTTTATTTGTGCTACGAGGAACATATTTGCCTCGAATTTCACCTGCATGGGGCATCGTTAAAAAATGAAATGAATAAGAACAAAACAACACACCCAAACAACACACTTAATCTAAATCCATCAACTACTTGAACACCATGCCGACCATGAGCGACATCTTCAATCAATTTATTGTACAAATAAAAAAACAAAATCCACTTTTTTTTCGTCGTACAACAAAAATAGATTAAATTTTTTTCACATATTTTCATATGTCATTTACTCACGTCCTCTGTTTCCTTTCTCAGAGAAAATATATGGTATGCATGCATATATATAAATATACATAAATATATGAATGTGTGTAGTATATATAAAGAGAGATATATTGTTTATTTATTTTTGACCTATTGATCATCATACGATCTAGTTCGAGTTGATATTGAATTTGTTTGGAGTTATTCTCGATGTTTTGTGTTGATAATCGAAAAGAAACGTTTCATTTATCCAATGGTTATCTCTCGAAAGTTTACATTTCATCATCAACAAAATGAAATAAATTTTCGTAAACGTCAACAACAAAAAACTTGCATTCAAGTAGATTATCGAAAAAGAAAAATGGCGAACCATCGCACATTTGTTGTTGTTGTTTTTCTTCTTCTAGCGTATTCAATTTCTTAAAAGAAAATCGGAAAGTTCATCATTCATGGGTCTACGTAATGGTAAACTAATTAATCTACTCGGTTCCAATCCAGATCTAACCGACAATGAGTCATCTTTATCACCCTCTTTACTTTCATTCAATCCATTGCCACCTCCTATTCAACCAACAGTCAAAACCAATCATGTTCATTTAAATAATAACACTAATTTCAATAATAATAATAACAACAATGCGTTCGATTTGAATGTTCTATTTACGCCCATTGTAATCACCAATCATCCTTCATTAGATCCCCTCGACTATTTTCCCACGAAACTCGATATACTTCTCGATCGACCGGCTGTTTCACGTGAACAACAATTCGACTACGGATGGAATCATGAAGATCGGTCGATGAATATTTTTGTTAAACAAAATGATCCTTGCACTTTTCATCGACACGTACGCTTTCTGAATTCGAAACGACAGAGAGAAATTCAAATTTTGCTTTTTTTTAGCCTGTTGCTCAAAGTACCGATGCTGTCCGATCGAAAAAAGGCTTTTCCACGGGTATACACATTTGGGAGATCGAATGGTAGGTTGATATAACTAATTTTCGATTTTTTAGAAAATTTTTATTTCGTAGGAATGCGAGACAACGTGGCACACACGCAGTCGTTGGTGTTGGAACGTTAAATGCTCCACTTCATTGTCCGGGCTATCAAGCGCTCGTGGGCATGACCGAAGATTCGTGGGGTTGGGATATCGGTCGTAATCGACTCTATCATAAAGGCATGACGAACATCTACGCAGCAACAGTCAATAATAACATCAATAATTGTCTAACATCGACTGTTACCGATCCAGCTGACGCGTTAAACAACAATGGAATCGTCTATTCAACGAAAACAGACGATTGTTTTTATGTTCCTGATAAATTTTTTGTTGTCCTCGATATGGACGAGGGTACTTTGGCTTATATTGTCGATGGACAGTATCTTGGTGTAGCATTTGATAATTTAAAAGATAAAGGCAGTTTATATCCAATGGTATCGTCCGTTTGGGGACATTGTGAGATAACAATGAGATATTTAAATGGTTTAGAACGTGAGTTGTTCGAGTGAAAGAGAAAAAAAGAAATTTTGATTTTGTGGGAAATTTAGATCAACCATTGAGATTGATGGACTCATGTCGACGAACAATTCGTAAACAACTCGGTAGAAATCATTTACATTTAATCAATCAATTTCCACTACCTACCTCTCTTCGAAATTATTTGATTTACCAATAAATTTATATATTAAAAAAAGCAAAAGGAAAAACGTTTTGTTCATTTGTTTTTCTTCTTCTTCTTCTTTTCGTTCCCTTTTTCAAACAGTGCTCTGTATAGATAGTTGATCTCTTCGATGTTTTCATTTGTATATTGTTGTGTGTGTGTGTATGTTGTTGTACTTTCTCTCTCGGTCTTTTCTCTGAATGGCAAATGTGTATATATTTAAAAATATAAAATGAATATTATTCTTGCAGATTGATGATTTGATGGCAGCACAGCCAGAGAAAAGAAATGTTGATTTGTCTTTGAAAATTGCTAGAAAACGACCAGGAGAGTTAAGTCATTCTAAGAATGTGATAAAACGTTCGCATGTACCATCGACAACGCAAATATTTTGGCAACAAAAAGACGCATTGGCGTATATCAACGAATGGGAACAGGAAAATTCATCGAATGAAATTTTATATTTATTCAGTTATGAATATCAAACAGGCGGCAAACGACGATATCAAGTGTCAGACATTGATGTTTTCATTCAAGAATATTAGTACGAACTAGTTTGTAAATATAAAAAAACAGAATTTGATTGTGATCTTTTTTTTAAAGTCAATTGCCACCGGATAAACGGCATACTTATGAAATAATCGTTGATAGTAAGCGAATTGAGAGATGAAAATCATCGAATTTTATGATTTAGAAAAGCCAAGTAAATTATATTTCGATCTCGAGTATGAAATGGCGTCGAATCCGACATTGGACGGGCAGATATTGACGAAGAATTTCATTCAGTTTGTTCTGAATTTTATGCGAAAACGAAGTGATGATCTCGATTATTCATTCAAAGACGTTCTCGTCTTAGATTCAACGTAATTTCATCGACTTACAAATCATCAAACTTTTGTTTTTTCTTCAGGTCAGATAAAAAATTTAGTCGTCATTTAATTTTTCAAACAAAAGATCCCTTTCTCGATAATATCGCCGTTGGGAAATTTGTCAATCTCATTCTCGAAGATATTCACGGTTGTTTAATAAATCATCATTGTTCAGCTGTTAGCAGTCAAACAATAGATTCTAGTCAATGTTATACATCATCATCATCGGTCTTCGGTAGAAATCTTCTTACAACATTAGAAACTCGATTGCATCTATTCGAAAATTGTGATTGTATTGATGATTATACGGGCTTGAAATTTCGTGATATGACCGAATTTATCGTGAAAAAAGTCGAGAAAAATAAGCCGATTATGTACACTTGGTTCTGTGATATTGGTAGAAGATAATAGATTCGAGTTCGTTTCAAATGAATTTTGATTTTTTTTTGTTTGTTTGCTCAGGTGTTTATACTAAAAATCGAGCTTTTCGATTACTTCGTTCGAGTAAATTCGATAAGCCGAAATATGCATTTACGATTGCACCAGAAAATGAATGGCAACCGATTGTACGTGGCAAAGATACGAGTCGAACCGAGCCAAACGAAGCCGAACGACAAACCTTCATGGCTTCGCTCGTTTATTTTCATAAGTAATATCTGTTGTTTTTTTCTCTATTATCTTGAATTGTGAAAAACAACAGATGATGTTTGTCGTTTTTCTTCGTTCTATCAGACCTATTCGACGTTTTATTCATGTTGACGAAGAAAATTTAGCACCTGTACGAACTGCAAACTCACGCTCACAACAACAAAGCGCAACCTTATCATCCTACATGACCGATGACATAAGACGAATGTCATTAGATTATCCGGAATTAATCAATTTTATGAGTAATCTCGCACGAGATGATGATCATGGCGTAAATCGCATGAGTCGATTATATAAAGCCAAAGAAACTCAAAATGATTTTCGATGGGAAATTAGTTTCCTATACGTTGGCGAATATAAATATTGCGAACGAATTAAACGGCATCATAATAATAATAATATTTTGTATGTATTCAGAGAAAAAAAACATGTCAAAAGTCATAGAGTTATGTATTGTTTTTTTTTCTTTGCTTAGTTTTGTTGTTGATATGCGTAAAGGAACATACAGACAAAAATGTCATGATCTCGATTGTAAAGATTTTCAAGGCAAAGAACGACCTCTACCAAAACGTGTTACACCTTGGCTGATGATACTCGATGAAGAATGGGGAGACGATAATCAATCTCAATCTTAACAATTCTATTTTTTGTTGCATTTCCTATATTGTACTATATGTTGATTTATTTCAAACAGAGAGAAAGAGAAAAAAAAATAAATGTTATTAATTGAAAGAATTGGATTTTATATGACAATTGTATTCGATTTCGCATAACGTTTGATTTCAGTTGGTAGAGGTTTGGATTCGACGAATTGTTTGAGTTCATCACTATTAATACCGAGAATCATTGTATGTTCACCACTGAATGGTTCATCGGCAGGTGCATATCGACCTGAATATCGACGAATAAAACCTCGTTCGATCAAACGAAGAAACGTCTATCAAAGAAAAAACAAATTGAAATCAGAAAAAAACCCAAATTCATCTCGATCGATTTACTTTTTGTACAACAGATTTCTCGTAGAAATATTTATGATTTTTCATAACATATTTCGAATATTCATGATAAACTTGATCGAAAGTAAATTTCGTATCAGTCACAATACCACCTTGATTATTTTCATCATCATCACGTTCGTCATCGTCGCTTTCATTCGTGCCCATTAATTGTCTTTGCAATTTTTCATCGATTCGTTTCACAACATTATTCGACATTAATAATAATAACAATTCTAAATGTGTCAAACATCCTTCGAGTAGCTGATCGATTCGAGTTGTTTCAACAATCGGCACATTTGTATCTCTCAAATAACAAACAATACGTTGTTCAATGTCATTCAATGAACTAAATAAATCATTTGAAATCTTGAGATCTTTTTTGCTTTTATATTTCTGAAGAATATATTTCGTATATTCATCGAGTGTTGGCGCCGAAAGAACGTAATAGATCTGTGAGAAACGTGATTTCAAACGTTTTTCAGGTAATTCAAGGCAATCGGATCGATTTGAAACAGCAATTGTTAATATCGAATAGCTTTTCTTGTCCGAATAGACCGCATCGAAGAGTGTATAGAGAATAGAATTTAATTTTTGATAGGTAAAATATTCGAAATGATCGAGAACGAATATGTAGTAGATTTTCTTTTCTAACGCAAGTGTTTCGAGAAGAATTTGAAGATTTTCATATTGAAATTGATGTTGTGTTTTCGTTTGAAGTTCGTATTGAGAGATAATTTCTTGGATAGCAGCTGATTCAACTGAATGAATGAGACCGTTCAAACGAAAAACGAACAATGATTTGTTAAAAGTCGGTTCATCTTGTGCAAGTTTGGTGAAAATATGATCGAGTAATTTCGTTTTACCACAT
>ERZ781398.734-NODE-734-length-35430-cov-4.401385_pt1 | contig 35430 bp, 29 predicted proteins | sample MGYA00433077_ERZ781398 | MGnify/ENA primary metagenome ERZ781398 (study PRJEB29847, sample SAMN06458254) | wastewater metagenome | isolation source: Wastewater bioreactor | place: South Africa: Cape Town | study: EMG produced TPA metagenomics assembly of the... | reverse complement strand
ATGAGCTGCTTTTTGATTGCAGATTAAGTGTTGGTTCACGGGGATGCGTTTCACGATATTGATCAACATCAGTAATCAACTAATTGCAGAAAAAATTAAAACAAAATAAATTTCAAAATGTTGAATTTACTTTTGGAAGACGAGAGACACTTTTTTCGACTAAATATTCACGAAATGAATCAACGCCATGTAAAGGAGCAAGACGAGCATTCTATTTTCACGAAATAATACTAAAATTGTTCGATTGAATCGATCTTACCATTTCCTCCTGACGTTTTTTCGTTTCGTCCTCAAGTTCAGCTTTGATTACTTTCGGATCTCGAAGTTCTTCAGTAACTAACGATCGTTGCCAGAGATGTTTTGGCAAATACCAAGCACCATAACGATATTTTCGCGGTGATAAACCTTCAGAATCAATTGGAAAAGTTGGAAATTTACGAATGGTACTTGAATTAGAAGGCTAAATTTCAAAAAAATATTTTTTTGCTTTCGAAATGAACACTTTTTACCATGTCAGGTAAACTCGATTTGGTTAATTCCGATCCGGCAATGATTGATTCCTGTACACCTTCTCTCAATTCCGGCGGAATCTGACACGACAAAAACGATCATAAGATTGACAAATCAAGTTTTTACTCGTGTCATTTCAACGATTTTTATCGGCACACTTAACGATGGTTTCGTATCGTAAGCGGTCGAGAATAGATTTCGAACAACTGCTGGATCAATTTCCGATTGTGCTTCACCGCCGAGTTTATGCAACCAATTACAAAAATCTTCAGCAACGAATCGAAGACGTTCTTCCTGAAAATATTTCTCTTTCTTTCTTAAAAACTCAATTCGAAATTGTTTATTCACCATCTCCGATGTTTGTTCGTCGTGTTCGGTTAAATCTTTCGGCTGTTGTTCTTCGCGTTGTTTTTCAATAAACCATCGATAGGGATTCATTCGTTTGAATCGTTCTTCTTCAGTTTCGATTTCTTCTTCGAGTTCGTCAAGAGTTTTTCTCACTCGTGTTGAACTACTTTTCGTGTCTGATGGCGTATCATTTGTAACCGGCTGATTCAGGTGAATCGACCGATCGGATGCTGTCTTTTCTGTTTGGTGTGTTTCGGGTACACTCGATGAAATTGAAAGTCCGTCACGATATTCAATCGGACTGGTTTCATCAGTAAATGTTCGTAGTAGTTCAGCTTCGAGTAATTTAGTCAAACGATCGTACATCTAGAGAAGATCTTCGTTTTGAAAGCAAAGATTGAATTCAATTGTTGATTACTTCAGGTTCTAAAGCTTTATCAAAATGCGAGAAAAATGCAATCGGATGATCGAGAATAGTCGAAACGTAAGTTTCGATTAATTGACGACGTTTTTCTGCAGTTGGCAATTCACGACTGAGATAAATTTGATGGTTTTGAAGACGTTTTCGAACATTCGAAGCAGTTGCTTTTACGCGACGTGGTGAACTTGGTACTACGATTGGACCGAGACCTTTATCAGGCTAATCCAAACAATAAAAACATCTCTGTTCGAACGAGAAAAACTCTAGTTTACTTGTAAAATAATGTTATTATGAGGTGGTGGTACACCATCTCGAAAATCATCGAGACCATCTTTGACAAACTTCCAATTTTTAGTAGTCATATGACACGGATATTTCATTTTGAGTCGTTCTCGGTACCTGCCACAAAACGAGCAATTATTTATCTGTTGAATTAGGAAAATTCGGTTTTACCATGGCTGAAATTTTGGTGTTCGACGACGCGCTTCGATCTTTGGAAGAAGAATATACTTCAAATCGTTGCTCATTTCACACTTGTCCGATTTCAAGTGGTGAAATTGATTTTTTTATAGCATCTAAATCTCATCAGACTAATTCATTCAAGTGATTACTATGGTTACCATTCCAATATCCAATTCAATCGAAATATCCTATCTCAATGTCTAAAAAATCAACTCTCAATTTTATTTCCATTTTCTTCAAAAAAAATCAAATCGATTTCGTTAAATTTGATATAGATGTCACTAGTTCAGAGAGATAATACTTAAGTATTTTATTTTTCAAAAAAGAAAAAAAAAACATAATGTACGTCTATATATAGAATAAAGAATATGAGTAATGAACACATAAAAAGAAGAGAGACAGAAAAATTGTTTAAAATGCGCACCGGGATTCAAACCATGCGCACAAATGATAAATGTACATAAAAATGGTGTTGAACATCCACAAAAATGAGATTCACTGTTAGATTATATTGATTTGTTATTTATTAAATAAAAAACACGCACACACGCACACAAACGAAACACAATTGTCAAAATACATCTGATTAAACAATACGAGAATATACTGTCGGTCAAGCACCAAATATGTTCGATTTTTTGTCTTGCAAATCACATTGATTAATCAGGAAAAATAAGTTCTTTCTGTGATGTTGTACTTTCATCTGAACTACATTCATCATTATCTTTAAGAAAGAAAAAAACAAAGAATTCATTTTTTGAAAATAGCAAATTTCTTACTGAAATATGAACTTTGATCTGGTGATAATTGATCATCGAATGAACCTGTTTTTCGTTGTTTTAACATTTGTTTATATTCAGACCTGAATAGACAATCGATTGATTTTTTTTTGCAAATAAACTTGCAATTGTTCTTCAATCTTACCAACGAATTTTCTTTCCATCGATGACACACGTTCGTTTCGGTCTCGGTCGATATCGATAATCAGGATATTTCTCCATATGAACTTTACTCAAACGTGATTGTTCTTCGTAGAATGGCTGTTTTTCTTCATTTGTCATTGCTTTCCAACGTGTGCCTAGGATTTTACTAATACTTGAATTATGCATATCGGGACAGGCTTTAAGAATTTTTCGTCGTTCTTCACGTGCCCAAACCATAAATGCATTCATTGGTCGTTTGATGTGATCATTGGATGATGAAAGTGAACTTTCAGTAAATCGTTCTTTACGATTTGTTGAGTTTTGTCGAGCTAGAACACGAAAATTCGAAATAATAAACCGAATATAAAAGGAAAGATTTACAATTTGACGAGTCATGAGATTCTTTGTGATGATTCGGCGTTGAAGGAAAAGGAAACATATTCAAACCAGGAAGAAATGGAGATGGTATAGGCGGACGATTATCTCCGTTTTTGAAATTCTAAATGTAAAATTAATTTTCGTTTTGACATCCAAAAGAAATCTGTTTTCTCCTACAATCGAATCATTGAGTACAGATGCAGCGGATAATTTGAAATAATTTTGTAAATGTGTCATATTCGCTACTAAAAACAGTACGAACGAGAAAAAAAAATAAAAACAACTCTTTCTTTGATTGAGATGAATTTCTACCAGCAAAAGGTGAAAAGAACGGCTGTTGTGACGAGAATAATGCTGATGGTAATTGAAAATTATTTGTCGTTGCAGGTGATACTGTTGCTGCTGCTGCTTGTGCCGCAGACGACGACGATGATGATGATGTTGATGATGATTTGTTTTGTTCATTAGTGTGTTGCTTTGATTTTGGTTTAGTTAAATTCAATGGATGTGTATCATCATGATGAACAGTTTGAATTTTTTCTCTCAAATGTTTGAGATTATCAATTAAATTATCGATTGTAAGAAGAAGATTTTCATCGTTATTTTGTTGAAGTTCTTTTTCATCGACTAATGAATCAATTAGACTAAGAATCATTGGAATAGTTGGTGATCGATTTGCACTTGGCAAACGTTTTGATTGTGCGAGACTTTTTCGACGATGTTTTGTTGGAAATGTTTTGATTTCATCGGATGATAACGATGGAGACGATGGTCTATCATTGGATTCATCTATTCGAAATTGAATTTTAATTTCTCAAAAAATAAAAAAAACATTTCATCTTACGATCATCATCGAAAAATTCGTCTGTTTTTATATATTTAGCTGTTATTGAATCGTTTTCAGGCGATTCAATTGAAGTTGTTTGTACTTGATCAAATTCATACTTTCGTTTAAGTGACATCATAAGATTTTAATCTAGAAATAATCGATATTATTTTTCGAAATGAAACTGTTTTTTATTTCGAGTTTTGTCTTTCCGCGATTGTCAAAAATTTGAAAGAAAGGAAGAAAAGAAAAAAATTCCCGTCTTTGCCAATTGAAATCATTAGATTTGTTCGCTTGTTCGGACGAATAATTTATAATATGTGAGAACCATTTTTATGTATATATAAAAAAATGAGAAGGAGAGCTAGAGAGAGAGAGAGAGAGAAAATCTTATGTATATACTCTTGCATTCTCTCTCTCTCTCTGTTCTTAATTCATAAAAAAATGGCATTGCATTTTTACTATTATAATATGAAGCAAAAAATCAGCAGGTGATGATAGACGACATAATAAAAACTTTCGACGCTACGTGTAGAAATGAATAAGACATGTGAGAAAAGCGTTCAAGAACGATAATCAAAGGTGAAAAATGAACCGATCATATAACGAAATTGAATATATACGAGAGTATGAGAGAAAAAGTAGAAGAAAAAATTCAATCATCATCATCATCATTATCATCATCATCCGACTTCGACATTATGAGATGCACCTTCATCTCGAGTCCTTGCTGGTTTGTTAAACGATTTCAATCTCACTTTCGTACGTTTCGCTTTTTTTTTCTCTTTCACTATCTATCTCGTTCGTTCTAATTACCCTTATGTCCACCGTATATCGTAATCAAGCAAAAAAAGTCGATTTAGAACTATTATATTGATCTTCTTTCTAGTGAATATACGAGACTGATCATGTGAAACAAATCTAGTGAAGCGCATAAAACGAGAGAACATTTTCACACTTCTAATGTACATTTTTACGTCTTTCTTTTTTTTTTATTAAATATACATATTATGTTTGAAAGACGACAAGTAAAGAATAACAGAGAGAGAGAGAGAAAGAAAGATTTGAATAGTTTGCTCGGTTTTCTTTATGGTATCGACAATAAGTATTGATTATTTACACGAGAATTGAAACCTTATGTTAAAAGAAAGAGAAAAAAACGAAACACTAGAAATTAGAATAATAATAATAATCAAGTATTAGCAATTAAATGTCGATATATTAAACGAAAAAAGAAAAAAATGTATGAAAAAACAAGGAATGCAAAGAGATCAAATGATAAATTAAATGTATATCTAAAGGCTAAATTATGATTTTTCTTTTTTTCTCTTTTTTCTTTTCTTGCATATATTTAATGAAGAGGAGACGGACTGCCTCTCGTTTTTTCCTTCGCTTCTGCATCTTATTACCTATTTGTCTCCATCATCGAAGAGTGTGACAAGAAGAAATAATGAGAACTAATGGAGTGTGAAAGCCGTCTAAGACGGAAAAGAACTATCTGATATATTTTTCGATGTTTCTAACATTTTAACGGAAAATGTTTTGCATACCTCCGGACTTGAACTTCGTCTAATTGATATTGTCACACACATGCACACGTATTCACATTGAATAGGTACTATTGTTAAGAGTAGTAGTAGTAATAGTCGTGTATGTCGTACTGAGGAAGAAAAAAAAAAGAGAGAATATTTCTTATTCATCTAAAATTTGTTCTCTTTCATTGACTAATCATATATTCAAGAATGTATATAACAAAGCGAAAAAGAAATAAGTTTAAATATAAGTAACAATTATAAACATACGATTATGTATATGAATAAATATTCTTCTCCTTTGACAAACTGTTGATAAAACGAATGGTTACTTACTTTGATTATACAATGTCTTTTGTATTTGCCTCTTGTTTAATCAAATGAATAATACGATTGTATGGATATAAAAGAGAATGAATCTTGTTGAAAAATTGTTTTTTCCCCCTACTTCTACATTAATAATCGAATGTCAATAGAAAAAAATAATTACCATCAATAGATATACATTTGATATAATAACTCGAGTTATTTTTTTCTTTCTTTTTAGACTAGATGATTCGTTCGATTCTTTTTTTCTCTTCCCTCGGTTACCTGTTTTCTTTTCTTTTCTTTTCTTTTCTTCTTTTTTCTTCTTCTTCTTCTTTTTTTTATTCTATTAACAATCTATTGTTCGGAATATCAACAAGTGAAAATGTAATGCATCAAACGCGACTAATACTTTTACCTTTACTTGACACACTACATTCTTTTTTACGGTCGACTACACATCATCATCTACATTGAATTGCGTAGTTCGAGTATACACATACTCTATACAATACACATCATCGTTATGATTATTTTTCTCTTTTGTACATAAGACATAGTTTAGATTGATAAAGTACATTACTTACATGTTCGTTTATCGTGTTTGACAGTTGTATTGTTTAAAACGAGAGCGAAAGAGAGCAAAAAAGAAAAATACACGAAGAAGACTTCTCTCTTTTTCTTGTTCTTCTTCTTTGATTTCCGAGACAACGGATGATGGTATTATTAAATCTTTCTTGTCATCAGGTATCAGAAGTAGCGAAGAAAAACCAGAGAGGAAAAAAAGAAAAAGAAGTTTTTTTTCTTCTTCTCTTTATACTAACGGAAAAGAAGATCAACTCATCACTTTTAATCATATAACAGTCAACTTCACATCGGCCTTTACCTATCCTATCATTTGTACATTATTGATTTCATTTTTTTTTCTTACACTTCAGTAATATATGTTAATATGTGACAGATTCAAGGGCATACAATCCGGATGAGAATATGTCAATTGTTCAATAACTTATCATCAATAAAGAAAATCTAACTCACCTAGTTATTATCAACTAAACAAATAGCCCGTTTTTTTTTCTTTTACGAAAGAAAGGAATTGAATTCATAAATGCGTAAGTAAATGTGACAATACATATTCGCTCGAAATCATTTTCAATGACGAAAAAAAACATGAAGCGAATTTGGCGATAATTCAAATAATCTATTTGCTCGAAGCGTACGACGTTCGAATAGGCGGAGATGATTTGTACTTCGCTTCGACTCGATTCTGTTGATGATATGTTGCTAATATTTGGTTTTGAAAAAAAAAAGAAGCTATGAAAACAACATGATGGGTGTTGATGAGTTAATTATTGTGCGAAACTAAAAATGACAAGAATGTCAGAAGAAAATCTCGAAGTCAAAAGAAGAACTGTTTATTTGTCTGAATAATAGTTCAAAATAAATATTATTTCGCATTTATTCTTCATGTAATAAAACTTCGATTGACCTTTCATTTTCGAGAAAAATTACAAGACAATGTGAAAAAAAAAGAAAATTCGAATATCGAACGAAATCATTCATTTGTCATAAAAGATGAAAACGAAGTTCCTCCTTAAGAAAAATCATCTCTGACATATTCTATGATCGATATGGATGTAAAAATTCATCATTATCAATCATTTCTACAGTATTATTATTGGACAACGACAAGAAAGATGACATAGCTTTGTCTTTATCATGAACTAACCTAACGTCTTCGAGAGAAAACGATGATATTTGCATCGGTGTACGTAGTATTGTCGACAAGTAAGGACAAGATGGACTCATAAATATATATATATATATATACGTATATACATATTCAGACAGATTATCATTTATCTCATATCGATACAACTAGTTGAATGTCAGGAAATCTATATAGAAAAATGATGATGGTAGTCAATTAATCTCAAACAAGATTACAGTTCGAAACAAGTTGCTTCTGTTTTGCTTTGTTTATTTTATTTGTCCTGTCTTGTCTCTCTCCAGTGATATGATTTCATTTTTGAATTGCTCGCACATGCGTTTCTGATTGAATTTTATAAACAGAAAAAAAAAGAAACGAATGTTCCATCGATACGCACGAACTCTTACAACTCAATGATTTTATTAAAAACAATAAGTCTTACAGAGAATATCTGAACGATAATTTTAATAGTCTTCACACGTCCTATTCATTAACTATTATATACATTGATGTCTATAAATTCTCATGTGTGATTATGAAAACGAGAAGTGTGCATGAATACACATATAATATCTTTCTCATTCTCTCGCTCTTGCTTCTATTCTTTTCATTGTTAATCGTTCTTGTACGTGCTTAAAGAAAAAAAAGAGGAAAGCCGACTGAGAAAATGTTTGCATTCATATCAAACTATTCATTCATTTATCGTCAACAGTGCCAATTCAAAGATCATAATATTTGTTCGAATACATAATACATACATTACCAGATATTGATCATTATCGCGTCAGATTTCGTTTGATCTACACTTACCCAAAAGAAAAAAGAAAATCCGAAGAAGAGGGGAAAAAAGAAAACCGGCGCGATTATCAGCATAAACAACAACATTGCTGTGGTGTTATTGTTACGAATATCTTTTCTCTTTGCATCTTTCTCTATTGCGTTTTCTTTTCTAAGTATTTGTTGTAATATAATCTGTACAGCGTCTGTTTGCTTGTCCTTCTCTCACTCTAAGCCTATTGATACGCATTAAGTCGTACAAAAAAGAAATGCACAAGTAAAAAATCGATTGACTAAATATGAATACTATTGTCATTGAATAAAAGAGACAAAACGATTTCATATTACATCAAATCCTATCATTTTCAAAAGAGAGATGTTCGATGATTATTATGTTTAACTATAATATTATAGACAAGCAAGAAAAATAATGCTTTCGACCTGTTCTCATTCATGCAAAGCATACATAAACTTAACAAATATCATTGAATATCAATTATATGAGGAAAAAGAGAAGAAGAAAAAAAAAGCAGAGAATGATTTCCGTTCGTTTAGCTAACTCGTTTCGAATGACAATGAGACATTTCTCTCTTTTTTTGTTGTTGTTATCTTGTACGAAATATGAAGATCGAAGAACAATAGTTATTTTTGTGTCTTAGAATCATTAGTAACTGTATACATTAGCCAAAAGATCAATAATGTCAGTAGAGGGAGTGCAAGAAAGTTGAATAATGGTATAAAAACAATAGAACCTAATTACCTATTATTATCGACTCGAGAATTATGATAATGATGATGATGGCAATGACGACAACGACTGTTACTGATGTTGTTGTCAACTGGATATATGTGTAAAAAACGACCGTACAGATAGACGGGTGAAAGTGCAAAAAGACAAATACAATAGGAGAAAAGAATATCAATGAAAATCGGAAAAGATTATGTGTTTCGTAGTTAGAGAATAGGAGAGGATTGATGATGATTATTGTCATTTGAGAAATAAGGAGAGAAAGAGAGAGAAAGTAGTAGTAGTAGTAGTAGTAGTAACTAGAGAAAGAGAGAAGGAGAAAAAAGTAGAACATCATCATTTAACGAGGAATGTGCCATTATTGTCTCTCCTAAAAATCGGACAAACAACTATCTTCTCTCATTTGTATATATATACTTGATTTAAGTAAATCGTCTACATTAATGATTATGCTAACTCTCTACCTTTTGTTTAATCTTTCCTTGCCTTGATTGTATCTGATCTCTCTCTCTCTCTTTCTGTTTGTCTTGCGTTTTTTTTACTAATAAGAGGATAACTGTCTTACAGCTGTTACTTTCTCTTCTTGTCTTCAATTGACAGTTGTCACGTCGGAAAGACAAAAAGAAAGTTCTGTCAAATCTTTATCCATACGCATTCTATACATGAAAAAAAAAGTCAAGAGAAAAAAAACGAAAGATCGAACTTGAAATGTTTACTTCATATGTCGATTGATAAACATTTTTCTTTTTATTTCCTATACACGCAATCGTCTTTTGTCAGATAAGAACTTCGTTCTCAAATGTAATAGTAACGGATAATAACAAGATAGAAAGGAAGAGAAGCAAGTGTTGCACTTACTATCCACCCTATCGATTACAGATCTTCTTCGAGGCATATTTTTTAGTCTGCCATATCCTTCATGCTATCGTGAATTCTTTTCTTTTTCTTTTTTTTTATTCGCTTGTTATCTTATTGTACAGTCAAAGAAAACGAGAGTAGTACAAGTAGTAGTGCCGATAATCCTTGAGGCTAAATGCACACCCTACCATCACGATGTGTCGTGCATTATGTTCTTTTTTTTCTGCTTTTTCTACTTGTAATAACCCTATCGGCATTGATGCTTATGCAATTTGATCTTTAAAAAAATACATATATAAAAGAAAATCAGTCGTTAGATTATAAATGTTGACGATCAAGTCATAAATGTATATTTATTTCTATCAAAACATTACTAAGAAAGTACCTGCTGTTGACATTAGCTTTGTCGTATTCTTCTGCACAAATGAAAAGGAAGAAAAAAAGATTAGATTTCATAATTATTGTTGTATCAAATATATTTCAATAGAGCAAAAAAAAGAACGAGCTAGAGAAGATATTGCATAAATATTATTTTAACATTAGAAAAGAATAAAGACTTGCATCGATTTGTATATATATCTAATATCATATTTATTGTGAACAGTTGCGTTTCTCGATCTTCTTCTTCTTTTTAATTTCCTGTCATTGATATTCACATATGCACAATGACAATTGATTCAACCTTTTCATTTCCAAACTTGATCTCGTTATTCGATATTTATATATACATATCGATCAGAATCTCTACGCTCATTAGCTATCTGTCAGTGTATGATATAATAGTCAAAGTGTTCTGTTCTTATCACCAAGACACTTCAGAACAAAGATGATCGCATTTCCTATTCTCAATTAGATGTGCGGTATATACACTAAAGGTTCAATCTTTATATCCCAAGTGAATAGAGATTATCTACAGAAAAAAAAGGAAAACTGGCTAGGTTTAAATAGAAATTTTATTTGTTGACGTATTGTATGTCATTGTTGTTTCTCGTTTGGGTGCACGAAATGATCGACCAGGCAGAAATCCGTGTGGTAATTTTTTGTTCGATGGTTTTGTTATTGAATCATCATCGAATGCAGGTACGACAACCATGGGACTGAAATTTGTTTGTTCGGAACGAGGCCGTACATCGATCATCGAACGTTGAGAACGTAGGCCGAGTTTACAACGAATTTGCTCACGTGTTGCTGGAAATGATGCGAACGGAATGAAACGTTTGTATTGATGATATTCGTGTCCAGGTGCACAATTACCAAGACATGAAACATTTTTACAATGAGTACAACGTAATTCACGTTTGATATCCGAAATATTTGGAGGCGTCGTAAAAAGTGTATTATTACTTTCGAATGACGGATTTTTCATTAGACGATTGTACATCGTTAAATTTTGACGACGACGTTGTTCCCATTTAATCGTATGAGCTTGTAAACTAGAACGAACGACAAGAGTTTAAATAAAAAATAAGATTTGTTCTTCTGTGAAATACCGTGCTAATTTTAAACATTTTTCAAAAACAGATTTGGTATTTGTTCCTGATTCGAATGGCGTTTTAACATCACGATAGAAATCCTTTAGATTCCATTCGTTACTATTGCTAGACAATTGAGATTGATAGACAATTGCTTGATCATATTCGTCCGAAAATGGACTTTTATATTCATAGATTCTAGCTGATGTTTGATCGGCTTCTTCGCCATATTCACTTTCTCGACATTTTTCCGAAGAACGATGACGATTACCAAGATTGGCAATATGTTGAAAAGCATTGATCTAGAAAACGAAATTAAAAATTCGATATTTAACATTCGAATCGACATGAAACACACTTTTGTTTGACTATTTCGATGTTGAATTCTCGGTTGGATCGGCTCTTCTTGCGGTGGAGTCATGACTCTGGATGAATCTGCAAGCTTTTCAGATATAAAAGATGTTTGTTGAAATGAATTGCCATGCTCTGATCGTGGTGATTTATGTGGAAATATCGTCGATTGAGTGAGATCGATTACACGTGGATTTAATGAACGACTAGTTGATTTAAGTTTTGCAGATATAGCTCGACGAATATTATCTTCGAAAGCGAGTGGACTCGTACTTGGTCGATCAGATTCAGCAGGAGCTTGCATTGACAAAGAAACTGAAGTAGATATTGGTCTATGAGAAGAAGAAAAAAAGATATTCAATTGATAAATGAACGTGGAAGGAAAGATCTTGGATTTACCCTTTACTCGTTGATTTATTTAAACCATTGCCATTTCGTGAAATTTGATGATAGAAACGCGTAGGAGATGTTTCACTCTCACGAATTGAAGATTTCAATTGCTAAATTCAATTACACGAGCTCAGTAGGAGGCTTCGAACATGTTTTACAACTTACTGTTGTCGTCAAACTTTTGTTTTTCTGTTGACTGTCATTACTTGGTTTCTAAAAAACAAAAAAAAACATCATTGTATGAACGTGTGAATTAGGACATACATTGAAAGAATAAGATAACCACGAAGGTTCAGGGTAATTTCGGACGCGTTGTCCATTAATTGCAAGTAGATCCTCTATTTTTTTACTCATCTAGCTGGGTTTCGATCGATGACACTGTTTTGTTTTCTTGTTGAGTAAACAAAACGAATCGATTCTAATAGACGCCTTTCGATTTGTTCTCTTCTCTCAGACTCAGACAGCGAAACGTGTGCAAGTATTTTCTTTTTCTAATGTTTTGACTTTTAGATTTGACCTGCGTATTGATTAAATCCAATTTAAATATTGAATTGAAGAAAGGAGAAAAAAAACAGACGAAAAAAATATTCTTGAACTTGCCATGTCAATTGATGACTTGTTTGTGAAAAAGGCAAATGTTTGATTACGTGGATAATCAAAATTGTATGTTACTGATCGAGATAATGCTGGAAATTTATCAATATATTCGTTACTATAGAGGCAAAAACTCGAATCGGTTGATAGACGATGTTGTTGCCATTGCTTTAAATAATCAAGTCGATTATTTTGAAATTGTTGAATGTATAACATCTGTGCAATAGAAAACTCTCGTAGTCGTTTGTAAATTGTCGTGCGAACTAGTCTTATTATTATTATGTTTGTTTTTCTTCTTCTGAACTTTTAATTCACTAAGTGAACAAAAGAAGAGAATAAACGACTCGTTAGTAATTGAACATGCAATAGCGGAGGAAGTAAAACCGTTGATTCTCTTACGGCAACATTTATTCAATCGATGTCGATAATGAACCAGACTGTTTTTTTTTCGATTGAAATATTGAAAAGAAAAAAAAAACACTAGTTCAAGATGAGTCATACAAAGGATTGGAAACTGCATAAGTACGATTGGTGTACACAGCAGATCCGATGATTTTACATGCTAAAAATTCGGCATATAGTGATACAGCTTTGCTAGTGGAATTCGATAGTTGACTATTGGGATCAGAAGTTAGATCGTCAGTTGATGATGATGATTCACGGTTTTTAATCGTTGACATTGTTTCAGATCTCGTATTTCGATTTTCAATAATTGTATAAGCACGTTGTCGACCGATTAAATCTTCGTCTTCGGATGCAGAACTATGATCGGACATTGTGGTGATTTGAGATGGATCGCTAAGAATTGATTCAAGATCTATCGTGTTATTTGAATAACTACGAGTCGGTTTGCTCGAACTTTTGTTAATACTGATTTGTTTGATTTCTTCAGGAATTTCTATTTTATTTGAATCAATCGATTTTTGTTCAGATTGATTATTTGTCAATAAATTTCGACTAGCCTCTTCCAACCAGTCATTTAGATCCATTGCTGAAGTCACCTGCTCGGTAGCCTTATCACGTGTCGTTTGCGTAAAGCTTTTGATATCGTTTTGTTTGCCATTATTCACAATGGGAATAAGTGTCACATTCTTATCAGTTTCAATGTCATAGCATGAATATAATCCTTGACGTTGTTCGTTTGACTTGCTACCTGTACGAATTTGTTCTTGATCGATTGCCTCAGGGATATTTTCTAGTGATGGAACTTTTATTAATTTTCTCTTGATATTCGTTTTTAATTCTGTTAAATCATCGATCGATGGAACTTTCGGTAATTGACGTAATTTGATTTCGAATAGATTCTCTAAACTTGGAATTTTTATTAAACTTGGTTTTGTGCTTTCGAATAGTTTCATATTCTTTTGTTCATTTTGATCGCGATTTAAACATTCGGTGACTTCAAGTAAAATTGTTTGTGTTGGCAATGATATCGAATCTGTTTTGAACGTCACATAAACTTGACTAATACCTTTTCGTAATGGAACAATTTCAGTCGAGATTAAAATCGATGTTTTCGGTACAGATTCTCGTCTACAATATCAGTTCGATTAGTTTTGAATTAAATCATTCAATTTATTTTACTCAATAGGAAAACATTCGAATACACCAAAACCATTTACTGTAATCTCTCCAGTATTCCACGAATGAAATGAGATATTATTAATTTGAATATTTAATCGAGCCGATTGTCCAAATTCGATGATATCATCATCAAAAAACTTGAGAACAAGTCAATTTTCGAATAATCTATTTCAAATACTTACCAATTTCATTGTTGTATTGTATTCATTGAGGATATATTTTTCTGCGTGATAGACTTGATCAGTTTCTTTGACAATCACACGAATATCAAGTTGAAGTTGTTCATGAAAATGTTCTTGCCATAGTTGATAATTGTCTGTTAATTTTAATCGATTGATTCTACCTGAAACAACGATTACATTCAATTGTCACGACTTTTCTCTTACTTTGATAAGAATTTAAATTAAAAGTCTGTGAAAATAAGTGAATACAAATATATTTCTGGTCACTTGCAGGTGATAATTGATTTAGTTTGATTTCTACTGATAATGTTCGATTTTGATCGGACCGATTATTCGTTGAAAGAATTAAATCTAATTGATTCTCAAACTAAAATCACCATGACAAATGTTTACACATAAACTAATTCGATTACTTTAAAATTATCGTCAACATTCACGTCGATTTGAACATCTTGCTGTGAAATATTCAATGACTTAAAATTATTCGTAATATCTTCTAAATCTTGATTTTTATTCAATGATTTCGTTAAGATTTTCATGTTTTCCGTGTTCAATAGATTTTTTATACTCGAAACTGGCCGTGGACCAACATTTCGTGTTTCTAATTCGAGCGATGTTGAATCTATGAAATGCCATTCGAAATTTTCTACTTGAATCCAACATTCACTCCATATATACCACGAATTCTGATTCTGTTGTTCAATATTCTTATCGAACATAGTCACAATTCTTGAGGGTATACCCAACGATCGACAAAGACTACAGAAGATTGCTGCATGTTGCCAATTGGTACTTGGATTATTCGGCAGACTAAATCTGTTTAAGATTGAGGGTGTACTTGCATCTCCGTACTCTTGTGAAATAAGTGAAGTGTAATCAGTTATCGATGAAGATCTGCCATAGACATTCTCGGCAAGAATACGAAGAATAAACGATAAATTGATTTGTTCATTGGATGAAACTTGTTCTCGATTGAGAATTGAAAGTGCAGTTTGTAAAACTATATTTTGGCATTGTCCAAAATGCCAATGAATCGTCTTAGGAACATGTAATGAATTCAAAAAGATCTTTCCATAGTCATTCATGACATATTCATTGATTTCATCCGAGGATAAGCGTCCACAAGCGTCTTCATTTAACCAAGGATTACATAGAAAATAAATATCAATATCGAATTGAAATAATGAATATTGATCTTCATCTTTGGCCTTGATTTCCAAGAGAATCTAATCGTAAAAGAATTCGTTGGAATTTATTCTCGAATATGTTTACTTACAGCATATTTTCCTATTAAAGCATCAGCTGATGATTGAATCTGCATGTAGATCTCTTTTTCGTGTACAATCGTATCTACAGACCATCCGTTCGACGAAGTATCAAATGGAATTCGAATATCCGGCGAATTTCTCCATGTGATCGATTTGAAAATAATCGCAAATTGATATTTATCGTTGTCGAATATTTGATTTAGTGTAATCACAGATGAAAAAACTTTTCCTCGCCGAAGAACAATACCTGACAGATCGTAATTATCTGTCGAATGTTCACGCATATTCATCTCTCGATTGACATCGATTCCAATTGGAATTAATCTATCGATGATATTGAATCTTCTCGTCATTGCTTACAAATGATTATTTTCAATCTCTCTCTCTCTGATTCAGTCAAATCAACCGTAACACATTCATCAATCGATCATATTTTGGCTTTTTTTTTATTTGATTTTATTTACAAACTAAATCAATCTGACAGATATACACATGAATCGAGTCTGTACTTTTTTTGATTAAAAATTTGTAGATGATTTATTGATTAACAAGGCTAACATTGTAACGAGAAAAGCTACGCCAAATATCGTCGTGACTATATTCATAACGAATGTTCGTTGAGAAAGTTTCACAGCCGTAGCAAAATTTTCATTTCGTTTATATTCACGAACACGTACGGATAGAATTAAACAGATAATACCAAATATAAAAAATAGAAAAAAATTGCCAATTGACCAGAGAAAATAATCGGGAATATTGTGAAGATCACGACGATCTTGAAGATATTTTAATGTTTCATGTGCTTGTGTAGATGAATAATAATTTGTATCGGTTCTTGGCAACCAACTAAAACCTGTTCGTTTACCGAGATACGGTTCGAGTTGATCGATTTCTCGTTTAGCTTGTCGATCGACTCCACTGCACAAGAATATTTAAGAAAAATCAAATTATTTTTATACGATTCAATCGATTTTCTTACTTTGGTATTCGTTGACTAGATAACAATCTTTCATCTCTCATTCTTTTTTTTTGTGTTTGCAAATGATGCGTGTATATGAAACTAGTTCGTCGTTTCGTTCTTTTCTTTTTTGTTCGTTCTTACAAGGTTATTCATGAAGATAGAATAACATGAGTTTCTTCCGAAAGAACAAACGAAATATTATTGTAAGAAATCGATTTGTCTTTGTTTATCATTGACCTTAAAACTCTCGATCGAAAAAAAGATAAATACTCTCTCTCTCTTTCTTTTCTTGTTCTCATCAAGAAGATTAAAGGATCAATTGAATCTTCTTTTTTTTTCTTCGTTTGACATAACAGTATGTTTGTTTGATAAATAATGAACAGAAAAGAAAAACAATCGAAGAACTGAAAAATAAAACTTGAGTGGTAATTTTCTTTTCCATGCGTTTGTTAGCTTAAGCATTGGTCTTTTGATTTGTTGTCGTTTCAGTACTTGAACCATTTTCAAGTACAAGATTTTCGTCGATTTGATTAGCTAAATCCGACGCTGTTGTTGTTGCTGCTGCTGCTGCTGCTACAGGCGGACGTTGGCCACCTTTTGGTCCACTGGATTTTTCTTTCTCTGAATTGAAATCGTTTAGATTTTGAGTGTCTTTGAAGTCGATTTGATTACTTTTCTTTTGCACGACAGGTGCTGGTGGCGGATAAGCATTTAGAGTTATTTTAATCATTTCTTCGGATTTAAATTCTTGTCGAATTGGTTCTAATAAACGGTTTAGATAAAATACAACGCCATTTTTAAGATCACCAGGAAAGACAGACTTGAATAGAGAAGAGTTTCATTTTGAAATACGTAAATGAAACGAATGATTTACTTTGTCCGCGAAGGCCTTTTCTAAATCCTCGTATTTGTCAAAAACAATATCACCACCGTATTTCTCCGGTCGTTGAAGTACGAATTCTTGAATAGAAATATTTCGAAGAATTATTATTTTTTTTCTTAAATTACAACTAACTTTCATCTTGAGCAAGTAACGGAAAAATAACACTTTTACAGAAAGCAAGTACACCATTTCTGTCGATGTTTCCTTCTTCACAAAAGGCTCCTCGAATTTTCTTTTTGACTTGATCTTCAGTGTCAAGTAAATCGATTTTACTGCCTTCTTCACTCGAACTCATTTTATCTCCTGTCAAACCAGGTACTACAAAAGAAAAACGAAGTCATTATTTTAATTAAACTTTGTCTTCTTCATACCCATTGGATTCATTAAATGAATACGTTTAGCATAACCGAGACTAGGTAAATTCTAAATAAAAAGATGTTCAACCCTCAGATCATATGTTCAGTTTTTGTTTTACTTCTTCAGCAAAAGTAAAAATTTTACGTTGATCAACTCCACCGAATTGTGCATCGACTTTGAGATATTCTTCATCAAGTGCCTAAAGAAAAGCAAAATCTTATAAATTTACATACTAATCAATTCGTTCGTTTTACTTGAAGTCCAGGATAGAGTAAACCACTGAGTAGAGGTGATTCAACTTGTTTAACAACTTCGGCACCGGCTTTTTTCGCATCACGTTCAGTAACCACTGATGACAAACGGTAAACATCGAGTGTATATTCTCTCGATAATTGATAATCCGTTCCACGAACAAATTTAAGTTTTTCAAGTGGAACACCAATTGATTTCAACATCGATTTGATTATATATTCGTAGTAAACAGTACGATGTGCGAGTAATTCCCATGGTGCTTTCATATTATCCAAGAAAGCATGAAGATCAGCGAAAAGTATTGTTACTTCGCAACCAGCTCGTAGAAAATCGGCGATTTTAGCCATTGGCACAAAATAACCAATATGTGGCTTGCCGGTTGTTGCCGTTCCCCAGTAAACTTTAAGATCTCGTTCTTTTAAAAGTTCTTGCAATCGTTCTTCGCCAATGACTTCTTGAAGATTGCGTCTTATTAGAGCAAATTTTTCTTGAGCTGTTAATGATGCTACAGCCATTATTTTTCGTTTATCTTCAACGAACAATCTACAATCAAAATTCAAATAATTCAATTCGCTCGCGTACGCAATTTATATTAGTTCGATTGTATGACGTCATTGCATCAGCATATGTCGTCAGATATATGAAATATGTCAAGCAATCGCTGTAAATCTTTCGTCACCAGAAATGGAACTAAATCCGATCGTTTCAAACGATCAATTGCTAATGCAAGCATTCGCCAGATATTTTCTGATGTTCGACAATTTGTTTGCAATTTCAAAGCAATGAGAAAATGTTCAATTGCCTGTTCATAAGCATTCAAATTCAATGAACTCAAACCGAGATTATATCGAGCACGAACATATCCCGGTGATAAATTCAATGCTTGATAATAAGCATGAATCGCTTTTTCATTTTCACCATTGTTTGCAATTGATACACCTAATTTATTCCAAATTAATGCATCCTATTGAAGACGAAAAAAAGAAAACGATTCATATTAAATATATGTATCAATAGATTACATGTGGTTTGGAAAGAACAGCAGTGTAGAAACATTCGGACGATTTCGAATAATCATTATTTAGAAAATATAAAATGCCGAGACAAATCTAAGACATAGTTTCAAAGGAAAAATTCGCTCGATAATATTCAATCTACTTGAAGATCACTATCGATTTCTTTCGAATTATTTGATATTAAAACAGCTTGAAGAAATAGATTTTCCATTTGTTGAAAAGTTAATCTGAGAAAATCTTTGCTACTATGAATCATTCGAATAATTAGATGACTCACTCATCATAGACCGAAGAATATTTCCGATTATCAGATAAGATATTTGCATATTTCGAATGATTTTCTAACCATTTATATAACGAATGATATGCATCTTTAACAGACATTTCATTGGCATAACATGAAGCTAATGTTAGATAAGCTAATAGATTTTTTGAATCAAGTTCTAGACATCTACGAATGAGTTCAATAAATTACAAAGCTAAGATTTTCGATAATATACTTTTGCAATGCATAAATGGCTGAAGAATTTTGTTCATATTCAGTTTGACTTATTCCAAGACAAAGCCATGCCTAGAATAGAATTTCGAATTAATCCAGTTATTTTTTTTTTCGTTTGATATTTAATCAGTACGTCGATATGTTTCGGCTGATGTTGAACAGTCAATTCAAAATATTTGATAGCATTTGCTAGATCATGAATTTCAAGATATTTGAGACCTTGTTGAAAATAATTTTCTTTCTCAATCAATTGTTTCTAAACAAAATAAATTGATGATAAATTTGTTTGTTCGATTAGTCATTTTATTTATACTTCTTGTGTTTTAGTATTTTCGAGTTCTTTTTCATGCAGAAATGAAAGAATATTTTGTGTAGACTGAACTAATTCATTCTGAAACTCTGTCGAAATGAAATACGATTCTTGATCAAGAAAATTCGGAATTGGTTCAATGAAATAGGACGGACTAGGTACAGAACTGAAACACGGGAGTTTTATTTCTACTGAGCAAGAAAGCGATTGATGAGCCGAGAGCAGAAAGTCAAAAGATTTGCTTACATAAACGATGGACTAGGTTCTATTTGAAAGTTCGAAGAATTTGATTGAAGAAATTCTCTTGTCCATTCAGAAGCTTGATCTGATGATGTTTGAAAACGTGATAGTAATTTCTCGAGATGAAATGTATTTGGTACTGGAATAGATTCAGCATTTCGTTGAATTGTTTCCTACATTTACATAAATCCGAAACTACAAACAAATCTTTAAAAATCCTAAATAAAATACTTGATGATTTTGATTATAAATTCGAGTTAAATTAACTAATGGATTTGTCGCTCCACATTGTGAATCAACGAGTGATTGTAACGTAGCCATGATCATTTACATTTATCTGTTTGTCATAAAACCAATGGTATCTACGTATTCATCCTCCTCCATTTGCTTCTCGCTCGCTCTCTCTCTCTCTCGCGTTCTCGTTTAGTCATTGGTAAATAGTGGATCAACCAATCGAGATTTTTTCCATTACATAAGCGACAAACAAATGTATAGATATGTTCAAGTTTGTGCAGAAAAAAAATCATTTCGCAGAAATATTTCGTTTAACAAATGATATCGAAAAAAAACTTGATTTTTCTTTGTTGTGTAAAAAATAAATTCGACATTTTGTTTTGAGAGAAATAAACATATCTGTGTGTGTGTGTGTGTGTGCGTGTGTGTTTGTTTGTTTCGATGTGCACACATACGCACACTATCGCGCTCAACCACGGTTTCCAAGTGTTGTGTGCATGTGCATGTTCGATTTTTTTTTTCTGTTATTCTTATATGTATTACATCGTAGGTATATTTACATTTATAAAAGCGAAACGAGGGTGTATATAACAACTGAAAACGAAAACGAGAGCGAGAGAGCGCGAAAGCGAGAGAGAGAGAGAGATGGAGGGAGAATGAAAACGATGAAGAAATCGAATACATCGAACAAACCAAGGTCTCGTTTTGTCTTTGTATGTATAGAAATATTTCCATTTCTATTTGAATTTCGTCCAGTCTAGTCGTCTTTGAATGTGAATATCGAGAAGATAGATCAGTGAATATAAAAAAAATAAATGAACCGGTGTGTTATCCTCTTGTTGTCTACGCTAGCGAATAAAAAGAGAGAGATATGCGGGCGATGGGGCATTGTGTTACACGTGGAATCCAGGGGAACAGCTGAGAGTATAAATACTGAAGATTCGATGTTGTTCTATCTTCCGCTTTGACGTCCGTTTAAAAATCAACTAAACAAAGTTCGAAAGCACAGATTCGTGTAAGTATTTTGGTCGAATTAACTAATTACAAACCGAAGGAATTAATAGATGTTTTTTACTTTCTTTTTTGTCTTCTTCTACTTCTTAAATTTCTAATTTAATTAGGAAAAATTTCATTGAATCTTTTTTGTTATTGGATTAATTATTCTAGATTTTGAGTGAGTAAAAGTGTATATTGGGCAGAACTCATTCAAAATCAAAGTCGGAACAACATGTCCGCTATGACAGTGTCAACAGGTACAAACAATTCCAATTCATCGGCAAACAACACAACAACAAACGCAAATCTTGATACAATAGATATTTTTCCTACTCGAACGCCTGTTTGGTCAACATTAAATCAGACAAGTTTCGAATCAAATTGGAATGATTCGTTATTTTCTCCATCACATCGTCCGTGGCCATCGGAATCATTTGGTAATGATATCGGCGGAGATGAATTACCATATCCAAGACAATTAAATCCTCATCTTAATCATGATTTCAGTCCATTACCAGCATCGTCACCAGCTAATCTATTAAATGGTATAAATCATCAAATTAGTCAAAGCGGACGTTTTCAATTTCCAACTGATTCATCATCATCGCCCTATTATTCACAACAATTACCATTAATATCTGGTTTCAATGAATCATTTTATGAACCATCACCACCACCACCGACACTACCTTCAATAACAAATTTCTTTTCAACAGATCTTGATCGACGTAGTTTAAATAATAATACAAATAATAATAATTTCTTAGACTCTCGTTCATCATTAGATAATCATAAATTAACTATTGATCAAATGGTTAATCGTTTCAATGATTTACAATTACAACCACCATCATCAACAACAACTTACTCACCTCAAATCACTGATCAACAACAACAATCAATGCCTTCGCCATTTTGCTATCAATCATCATCACCATTTACCAACAACAATCAATTATATTTAAATTCGCCAACACAATATCAAACAAATCTATTTAATGAACGTTATGATCGTACCGATGGTTATTTGTCATTTTCGAATCCACAAACATATTTATCTCAAATGCGTTTTTCACCTAATCAAGCCTATCGAACAACAAAAAGTGGAAAACAACAAATTGGCCCGGAGAATTCGAATTTATTCATTTGTCATCTACCACAAGAAACAACCGATCAAACATTAATGAATCTGTTTTCACAATTCGGAACAGTTCTATCCGCTAAAGTACGACAAAAATTCAACTTTTGTTTTGTTGTTTTTCTTTACATTTTCAATTGCAGGTATTTGTCGATAAGAAAACAAATCAATCAAAATGTTTCGGTTTTGTTTCATTTGATAATCCTTCGTCAGCTCAACAAGGTAGACTATCATCAGATCGAATCGATTATCATTGATAATTTCTTGTTTGTCTTTCTTCTTCAGCTATTTCAAGCATGGATGGATTTAGTGTTGGTCCTAAGCGTTTAAAAGTCGAGTTAAAAAAGCCTCGTCGTAATTCGTAAATCATTGATTGAGAGACAGCGAACAGTAAGAAAAGAAAATCTATTGTGTTCTATCTCGTTTTGAAACAAACAAAGACAAGGATCTGTTAAAATGTGACTATATATGTTTTTAACTGTCGATTACTTCTTTCTTTTTCTTCTTTCTTTAAACAGACAAACAAAAATCGAACTTATTTAACTTTGTGTTGTGTGCGTGTGCGTGTGTGTGTGTTTCTCAAAGAGACTTGTTTGTTTGTTTTGTTTCCTTCGATGTGTTTAGTAACAAAACAAAAAAAAAAGAAAAAAGATAAAAGATTAAAAGAAGATGGAATTTCCTGTGTGTTTGTTGATGCTTTCGAATTATCTGTCGACTTTTTCTTTCTTATTTTTTTTTCTGTGAGTTATGCTGTGTTTTTTTTTTCGTTGTTGCTGTTATTGTTGTTTTTTTTATGCTACCGTCTATATATTTATTTATTAAACGATTGTGAGTGTGTGCGTATGTCTTTCTCTCTCTCTCTCTCAGCTTTTATTATCTGCTGTATCTTTTGCGTATAGTTTATTCATTTTATTTTGTTTTCGTTCATTAAACTTCCTCCTTAATTTATTCATATGGTTTCAAAAAGAAAACAGAAAAACAAAAACGGTTTTGTGTGTGTGTGTGTGTGTGTTTTCATGACGCTTCTCGTTGAGCTATGTTTCATTTCATTTCTTTTTCTTTCTTTATATATTTGTGTGTATGTTTTGTTGTGTGCTTATCATTGCCACCGACAGAAAAAAAATAAACAAAGCAAAAGTTTTCATTGTGGTTTTTTTCGAATATTTATTAATAAGCAAACAAAAAACAAACAAACAAGAAAAAGAAATTGTGAATAATGAGTAAATATAATTAGTTTAAAAGAAAGAGAGAGTATATGGTTATTGGATAATCTTAATATTCTTCGCCTTCATTAGCAGCATCGTCAGGAGCTGAATCAAGAGCAACTTCATCGTAATCTTTTTCTAATGCAGCTAAATCTTCACGTGCTTCGCTAAATTCACCTTCTTCCATGCCTTCACCAACATACCAATGAACGAAAGCTCGTTTCGAATACATCAAATCAAATTTATGATTCAAACGTGCCCAAGCTTCGACAATCGCTGTCGTATTCGAAAGCATACAAACAGCACGTGGTACTTTAGCTAAATCACCGCCAGGTATAGCAACCGGTGGTTGAGAATTGATACCAACTTTGAAACCTGTTGGACACCAATCGACAAATTGAATTGAACGTTTCGTTTTTATGCTCGAAATAGCTGTATTCACATCTTTTGGTACGACATCACCACGATAGAGTAAACAGCAAGCCATATATTTACCATTACGTGGATCGCATTTAACCATTTGATTGACTGGTTCGAAACAAGCATTGGTAATATCTTGAACGCTAAATGCTTCGTGGCCAGCTTTTTCAGCTAAAGAGAGAGAGAGAGAGAAAAAAAAGTCTAAATGAACGAAAGTTTAGTTTTGAACTAACCGCTGCAGATCGGTGCGTAGGTAACGAGAGGAAAATGTATACGAGGATAAGGTACAAGATTAGTTTGAAATTCATTTAAATCAACATTTAAAGCACCATCAAAACGGAGTGATGCTGTGATTGATGAAACGATTTGAGCAATTAAACGATTGAGATTTTGATAGGATGGTCGTTCGATATTTAAATATCGACGGCAAATATCATAAATAGCCTCTACAGAAAAAAAACAAACAAAATTTATTATTAACAAAAACAGAAAATAAAATTCTCGCAAACCGTTATCAACCATAAATGCACAATCGCTATGTTCTAAAGTGCAATGTGTTGTTAAAATTGAATTGTACGGTTCGACAACGGCCGTCGAAACTTGCGGAGCTGGATAAACAGCAAATTCAAGTTTCGATTTTTTTCCATAGTCCAAACTTAAACGTTCCATTAACAATGAAGTAAAACCTGAGCCTGTACCACCTAAATAACACAGCGAAAAAAAAATGTCACAAACATTTGTCTGACATTTGTTCTCGACATACCACCAAAACTATGGAAGACAAGAAAACCTTGAAGACCTGTACATTGATCAGCAATTTTACGTAATTTTTCGAGAACATTATCAATTATTTCCTTGCCAACTGTATAATGTCCTCGAGCGTAGTTATTAGCGGCATCCTCTTTGCCTGAGATCAATTGTTCAGGATGAAACAATTTTGCATATGTACCTCGACGAATTTCATCTAGAAATCAACGATCTTATTAATTCAAAAAAGACAAATATTCGAAAATCTCTTACCAATAACTGATGGCTCAAGGTCAACGAAGACAGCACGAGGAACATAACGTCCAGAACCTGAAATTCGCAGTCAATACCGTATAAATGTCAAATATATTCTCTCACCTGTTTCATTAAAAAACGTGCTAAACGATGTTTCTTTCGAATCTACATCAAAATAGAAAATCTTTCAATCGAATCCAGTCAAATCATCATTCCCACAAACCTGTAATCGATTCTAAATGAAAAATAGCAAAATAATGATTCATCGCAATCAATCATTCTCTCATAAAGTCTTGCTTACTGATTATATGACTACTATCTCGATCTTTGCTGAATGTTCCATCTGGTTCAATACCATGTTCAAGGCAATACAATTCCCAACAAGCATTGCCGATTTGTACACCTAATTACAAACAAAACATAGATATTTCATTCGACTTGTTTTTTGTCTATTTCGTTTAATTACCAGCTTGACCAACATGAATACTAATACATTCACGCTAAATAGAAATCGAAATTTCAATAAACTATATTATTATCGACACAATATTCAGTCCACCCACCATGATTATTGATGATCAACAAGAATATTTCTTTGCTCGATGGCTTACTCGTACAAGATAGATAGTATAAATGCCTCTTCTTCTTTTTTTCTCTGTACATTTTTGCTCGTCGGCTTCTTTCTTTTTTTTTTCTTCTTTCTTCCTTCTCCGTACATCGTTTTTTTCTCTCTTTCTCTCTTTCTTTTGCCTACAAATACTAATCCATTCGATTGCCTTCTCCTTCGCTATGATGATGGTATAGGCGTTATTTTTATCCGATCTTTTTCTTTCTTTCTCGTCCATTTTTGTATTCATCCATGGGAAAGGAAAAAAGAAAACTTCATATCTCTTAATAATATAAGATATTTAAACATCGCATATTCAACAGACCGAAAAAAGGACGTTGCTTGTTAAAAAAACACACGCACACACGATAGATATACACGTAAAAAAGAAGAAGAAGAAGAAAAAAAAAGAAAAAGAAGAAAGAACAACCGAATAAGGTGACAGAGAATATAACAAACAACACTGAAAAAAAAAGAAAAAAGAATGAACAAACACAATGAAGAACAAACGTATATGAAAGAGAGTTAGTGACCAGATCTAAAGGAATAAACCGATGTTTCGCCTCTGTTTTTTTTTGTTTTGTTCTCTATCTCTCTCATGTTGTACAATAAATAAACGTTGAAGTTTTTTGTTGTTTAAAATTCTCGATCTTCTAAAAATTTGTATTCGAATACGAAATTGTCTCGTTTACGTGTTTGCCAACGTTCATAATCGAAGAATATATATGTACCCTAGAATAATCAACAATGAAAATTAAAACCGATCATTCGTCTTTATCTACCTGTTCGTAATCATCCGTGATTGTTTTCGGTTCTTCATGTCTTTGAAACCACATCATATGTTTCGTGTGAAATCTCCACGATTGCCGTTTTAAAGCCTTCGCTGCTAGATATTGAGCACGTGTTCCCTGAAACGAAATATTTAACTTCGCTTTTTCTTTTCCTATCAAATCAAGAAAACGAACCTCCATATAATAAAATACAAAAAATAATGTATCAGGCGCAAGTCGATAGTAGAATTCCGGTGTATCACTACCCGATGGTGGTGTTTGAGGATAATAGGGAACCATTTGAGATGGACCAAGTAAACCTCGACCATAAATTCGATTCGCATTGGTTCTAAAAAATGAAAATTACCTTTGGAATATTATTTATTTTTCGAAGTACCTTTGCCGTTCAGATTCTAATAACGATGGTAGTTTAGCATAGGCTGAATTCAGTCGATTTAGCATTCGCATTTCAGCTTGTGTCAACGGCACACGACCGGTCGGAATCTGTTGTTGTTGAATCATATTCGACGATAACATATACCGAAGCGAATGATGATCAGGATTGATCGGTATGTTATTCGCTAATTGATTGAGAACACTGCCACCATTCGTCGATGGAAGATCTCCGGATAGATTTGTTGATGATGAATTAGTCGGTAGAAATGATGATGGTGAAAATGTACTTTCGAGATGACTATCTGAAGAACCATTACTTAGAATTGCTGAACGATCCGTATCGCGAGATGTTTGCTGAGAGATAATGGAAGGATCGATTGATGATGTCGAATCATATTGAGGAATGTTTGAATTTGATCCTGAATTTGTGTATAATGATGATGATGTTGATGTTGGACTTGACTGAGAAATGTTATTTAGAATATGTTGCGGTAGAATACCTTGTCGATCATTATTATTCGTTGAGGATGTTGTTGTTGACGTTGATGATAATAACGATGGTGGATGAGAAGTATTCGATGAATTCGTAATTGTTGTTGATGACGTTGATGTTGTTGTGACAATAGAATCATTCGTATTCGTGGTTGTATTTGTTCCATTGGGCAATTGTCTTGATGTTTGTTTGGTTTGTGGCGAAAGAATATTTGTTTGTTTCGATGCTGATGTATTACTACTCGTCGTTGGCGTTGTATTTTGTGAAACAATTGCTGCATATTGTAGAACAGGTAGTGTTGATGTTGTCGTCGTCGTAGTTGTTGTTGTTGGATAGGTAAAATGTGGTGGTGCACTTGTTGAGAGACTTGGCGCAGATGATAGAACAGATTTCGTTGACGACGATGAAACATTCGGCGATTGATGAGTTTGAGACGGAGTTTTTGGCGATGAGACATTGTTTATGGATGAATTTGTTGCACCTGAATTCGTTCTATTGCGTTGCGAATGATTATCTTCCGATTCGGATTTATTTCGTTTTCGATCGTCAGTTAATGATAATGCTGGACTTGCACTCGGTGAACTCGCTTGTGTCGACGATGGTGTTGTTAAGCCTATTGCTGATTCATTATCACCGTGATTGGAATTGCCTGCGGATGTCATACGATCCGACGAATGATTTGTTGATGAATTGATATTTATTGACGATGATGAACTTAGATCAATATGATTGGATGTTGTATTAGAATTCAAACTACCACTTGTACCATTTGAGAGTGACGATGAATGAGATTGTGCCGGTACGACCATAACAGGTGCCATAAGATTATTCAAATCATCCATATCGATTTCTTCATACATCATATCATTTTCTTTAAAATCAGACTCTTGATTTGATTCAACATAGTATTCAATATCAGCTCGAAGATTCGTCAATATTTTAGGATCTAACGCATCATTATTAATTGCACGAAGAATTTTTTCTAATGATTCAATATGAAATTTATGACGTTCTATTGAATGTTTGGTTTCTTCGAGACGTTCTTGTTTCTAATCAATCAATCAAATAGGATCTTTTCAAACTCAAAGACATACATCTTTATCAGATTTCTTCTTTTTCAATGATGCCGAAAGAGCTTCAATATCTGCTTCGAACTTATCGGCTTGAATGTTTAATTCATGTATCGCTTCCGTAATCCATTGGGCACATTCTTCTTTTTCTTTTTCTTGTGGATCCAGTTTTTGACCGGCACCAAGACCTTCTTTACTATAAGCTTTTGTTTTTGTTTCTCTTTCGACAATTTTGAATCTTTCCATTTGCTAAAAACGAACAAAATATTCAATGTATGTTAAGAAGACTTTTTTCATATTGTTTTTGCGAACTTGTTCGATATTTTTTCTTGCTTCTTGCAATTGTTTCTTGTCTTTGATTTCTGTTGATGATATCCATGCTTTAATTTGATCACGTAAACGTTGTAATTTCTTTATTTCTTTCTTTAATTCTTGTTCATATTTATCCTTTTGATTGTGATTAGGTGCTGTGTGTACCTTGAAGGGTGTTCAAAATTACGAAATCAATCAAAACAACACCGAATTTTCCTACTTTCTGCCAAATATCTTCGAATGTTTCAACACCTTCGGTCACTTTCTTCAAACACCGATCGATTTCACCTAGAGGAGACAAACAAATCGATCGAATTCAACAGTCGATTCCAATGTTTTTACCCTGTAATTTTCTCCTGTCGCCCATCTCTGATTATCGTGTTCAGGAGAATATCAATGAACATAGACAATAAACAAACAAAAAATAAATTTGAAAATACCGAATCGTTTCTCGATAAATCTTCTGTTGTGTATTCTATCTAGAATAGATAATTCGTCATTCTTCTTTTTTTTAGCTTCTATGAAGAAAAAAAAACACAAGAGAAAGAAAATGAAAATAACCATGTGCTTTTTTTTGTAATATACGAAATAAACAAGTAAATAAATAACATTAGAAATGCGTATACACAAAGGGTGCGGTCGGTTGGACGACTGACGGATCGGTCTAATGACTAAATGAGTCACATAGACCAACAAGAATTTGATCGAATGAGATCTTCAAACAAAAGAGGTCGCCAAAGAACAAGAAATAACAACAACAGCATTAGTATGTCATGATAGAGTTCTTATATTTTTAAACTACTTGAATGAATGAAAAGTGTTTTTACAGCAGAGAAAAAGAAAAACAATGTTCGAGTAATTCCTTTGTTTTTACATGTACTTTGAAATAAGTGATTCGACGCTAGTTGATTGTGTTGTTTCGCACGATGAGAACGATCGAACAGGTGGAAAACCTTTTGCATTGCCGTGTTCTCGACTTGATTTCATAGTCGGAAATGTTTGCATGGATTGACTTTGATATAATTTCGTTGGTATTTTATTATGAAAATTCAAATTTGATTTGCATGTCGATGATTCGAGATTATTTTTCGTATTCCAAACGAGACATGAGGCAACATTAAAGCTACGATCATTTTTCTGGGCTTCAGTTCGACGTTTGTGACTCAGTGCGTAACGTTGAAATGTTTCTTGACGAATTTGTTTCGATTGTTGAGGATCTGGTTGACCGTGACTGTACGCTTTTGAGTAAACACTAACTTCAGATTCGGGTGCGATCTGAACGTCGGAAATGATTTGAGATGATGTTAAACTATCGTTGTAATCGTTTGCATAGGATGTTTTCTTTGTATCTTCGTTGAATTGTTTGATATCGACGTTTTTCGGAATCCAACCGATGAAAAACGGATCGAATTCACCACGAGCATTTGCGCTGGTTCGTCGTCGACCGAAACCCTTTTGAAAGAGGAGAAAATGATCGAATTCGATCTTCGACAAACTTTGTCTTACGGCTTGTGTTCCTCGAACGAGTGGATCATTTTCGAATTTAAATCGATTATCATGTTGAGAGAACATGTGTGTTGTTGCTTCAGACTAGAGAATAGAAATTCAATAAGATAATTTCAAAAAACATTCAACTAACATTTTGTCGATAATTAAATTTCGTCGGTGGTTCAGGCCGAGCTAATTGCCGAAATTCATTACATAAATCAGCTCGTGATTTCGCACGAAAATGACCGTAATAACCCGAAGGAAACTAGATAATAAAAGCTCAGAACAAACAAACAAAGAAGTCGTTTCTTTTCAATACCCATGAACCAGCAAATCTTTGAGAAGTCAATGGCATTTGTCTAATTTGAACGTGACTCATTCCAATAAGTTTTATTATCTTTACGTTCACAGATTGAATTAACCTCACTTCAGTTGTTTTTTAATCTTGACTAAATAATATATATATATATGTATGAATATCTACACTTATAAATGTTTCTGTTGTTAACAGCGACACGCACAAAAAAATGAGAAAAAAAAAATCGAAAGACACTTGAAAGAAAAAAAGTGTTTTTAACAACTACGATGACTATCAGCATTTCATTTCATTTCTTTTCTCCTACACCTTTTCGGAATAAAAGAAAAAAATCCGAACAAGATTATTTTTCATTTTTATTGCTTCATTGAATAACGAAATTGAATATACAAGAGATTTATTCAAATTTTCCAATGATTGTTCTATCGACGCCTTCGTTTTGTCTTGGTTGTTGAAGACAAACAGGCACCGATGGCAGATTTTTCTCATCGAAGACCTGTCGAGGATAAAGCATTTGCATAGAATTCGATTGAATTTCAATCGGATTATTATTATTATGATTAGACAATGATCTTAATTGATCATCAGCATAGATATTGATGGTTAAATTAGGTTTTTTATTAGATCTATTCATAGACAAGAAGACGAAAAAAGACGGACGAATAAATAAATAAATAATAGCTTTTTTTGTTTAAAGAAAAAGAATCTGTAACGCGCACAAAATTTAAATATTCAATAAACAAGAGTTGTTTGTTCTGAAAAGATTTGATCGCCAGCATCGAGGCATAGTTTTTCTTTCGACGAAGAAGATGATTGTTGAATTAAATTCGTACCACCACGGGGTACTGTTGGAACCAGAGGAGACAGACGCAAACGTTTTTCACGAGAACATTCATCCATATTGAACGAACGTTTGTTCGATGTTGACATATGTGAATTACAGACAAAAAAAAGAAATAATATTTAAGAAAAAAATCTTTTTCTTAGCGCCAAAAATTGTTTTTTTTTTGTTCATCTGCAAAGATCAAAGAGTTCCTTTTGTTTCCTGAGTTCGAGTTAGTGAGAATTAATTTAGTTTTTTTTTCTTCTGCCTTCTCTGGTCAATCCAATCAAGTCACAAGGGAGCCAATTTGTGTCGTCGTTTTGACTAATGATCAAACATCCATACATGGAGATGTCCTCGATCTCTCAAGTGTTGTCAAGTGATGATGAGGCAAAGCAAAAGATCCTATTAAAATACTGTTAAAGAAAAAAAAAAGAAAAGAATGTACAATATGGAACTGATTTCTTTCTTTTCGATGATAAGTGCTCTTAGCCGACAATGATGATGATTGTCTCGTAAACACAGCACGGATTCAACCGAAGCGACAAGTGGTTAACAGTTTTCTTTTCTCTTTTTTTTCCGACAATTAATAGCGACAACAGGAAAAAAAACGGTTTGTTTCGAAGAAAAAACTAATTCAATGAAATATGTAAATGCTTTTTTGATTGATTTCTCGAAGACACACACAGATACAACCGGATGTATTTACGATTAGCCTATGGGCTTTCATTTGTCGTTACCACCTTTTCGTTTCCTTCTTCGTTTTTTATAATCAATTAACGTACACGCAAAAAATAGATATTTATTTCATTTAAACACACGTACAGAGTAAAAGAGAGAGAGAGAGAAGAAAAAAAAAGATTTTGCTGTTATTCACGATTGTTTCTTCCGTGATCAGTCTGACTTACATGAACGTTTCTCATGTGTTTTTTCAAGTCAAAATTTCGACAAAAACCTTTCGAACAGATCATGCATGTGTATGGTTTGACTTCGGAATGCGTGTACATATGAAATTTGAGATTATAGATTTGATGAAAAGCCTAATCGAAACAAAAAATTGAAAATTCTTTGCAAAAAAAATGAAATATTACTTTCGAACAGATTGAACATTTGTACTGTTTGATATTCGAATGAGTTAATTTATGATTCTTCCAATTTCCTTTCTGATGAAAACCTTTTCCACAATATTCACAGATCTTTTTTTCGAAAGAAAGAAGAAAAACAAATCAGCAATCAATTCAGTTTAGAGATTTACCCAAGGTTTGAAATTCTGATGAATGCGCATGTGTGTATTCAATGTTGATGAACGGTTGAATGCTTTGCCACAAATACGACAAGCATGTGGCTTTTCAGATGTATGAATGATTTTATGTCGGCAAAGTGTTGATGCTTGACGAAAACCTTTTCCACAAACCTAAAGCAAATCATTTGATTTCGAATGAATACTCTCTCTCCTCTTCGTACTTTGCAAATAAACGGACGAATGCCGGTGTGAACTGGCATATGTCGAACTAAATTATACTGTGCTGTGAAAATCTAGATTCGAATAGCGAGAAAATCGAGAGAAATATTTTTTCTGAAATAAGGTGCTTTACTTTGCCACAATGTGTACAAGGATACGTTTTGAGTTTCTCGTTTTCTTCACTGTTCATCGAAGGATTTAATTTATCACCTCCGTTACTTGAACATTCATGTTCTTCTTCTTCTTCATCATCAACATCTTCTTCTTCCTCGTCGTCATCATCATCATCGATTTCGATGTCTTGTTGTACAGACGAGTTCTCTTCATCGGAAACATCGTCGTTTTCCGTTGGTATCGATGGTGAAATCTGTGCTCGTTGAATTTGCTCCCAAACTTGACCCATTTTAGTCAGAAAAGCCAACGGTGAATTCAGCGGCATCGCAGGATTTTTCGTTGCTAATTGACTCAGAAATGACCAACAAGGATGCGGAACTTTCGGCGTTAAAATCGGTATTGGCCGACGAATTAACGGCGTTTGACATTCGTTGACTAAACGTTTGAGTGAACGATTTGTTGGCGGATGTCGAACACCGTTCGATTGTTGTTCTTTTTCGGATGTCGATGTTGTATCAATGAGATTTCGAATGGAGAATTTCAATTCATTGCTTTTAGTTTTTGACATGATTAGCCGATAAAATGATTTCAAAATGAATAACTCCGAAGTTTTCTCTTGCCGCTTTGACTATCTGAGAAAGAGAACGAGAGAACGAGAGACTTTTTTTCATTGGTGCATTTCTCTTCTTTTGCTGCCAGAGAGAAAATCAATCTTGTCTTTTTGTCCAATCGGAACAAAAGTCTGAGCAATTGATTGTGACAACAACATACACACATAAAAAGAAACGAAGTAACGACGAAAATTGCTTTTTCTCTCTCATGCACACTTGAACACTAATCGTTGTTAGTTGCAACAGTATGCACAACAGAAAAAGAGAGAGACAACCGTATCCAACTGTGATTGAAATGAGTATCGATCGATTTCGTTTATGTGTTTGATAGAAAAGACTGAAAATTTTTCTTTTTTCGAATCTGATGATTTGAAATCATCCGGAAAGAGTTCTTGTTTTTCATTTATCGACTGATGAAAAATATCATATATACTTGACCTATGCCATTGATGACAAGTAGCGCTACCTACATGTGTGTGTGTATTTAGAAAGTTTTTATTCGAGTATATGAGTAAAATGATGAACAAAAGAAAAGAATAAAAAATCAATTGCTTGCGTGTGTTTTAAAGATTGTATTTTTTTCGTATTTCTTCTCGTTTCTTTTGTCGTTCTTCGAGTTCAGTTTTTGTTACACTCTTGAGACGTGGAAGAGGTATGAGAGTTTGAGTTTGTTCATTAATTGTTTCGACATCATTCGTTCGAAGACTTCGATCACCTAATTTAAATGTTAATTCAACAGTTTTAACATCTTCGATCGGTGCTGGTGGCTGTTCTTGTTCGTTTTTCGATGAAAATGCTCGTTTTAACCTTGAACTTAATTTTTTATTCTTTTTTCGTTCTTCTTCCATCTGAATTCGTGTTACTTCAGCATTTGCTTGTCGCTGTTGTATTGAAACTGTACAATTCTGACCGAGAAATATATATGCAAGAATAATTCCCAAGATAATTAATAAAATACCGATTAATAGTAGCGCAAAAATCACGTACCATTCCATATGAGTCACACGTATTATGTTCGATTCGATCGAATCAATGATTGAATAACACGAGTGGCTTTTTTTTTCTTCTTTTTCTTCTCAATACTACATGAGTTACAAAATCAGGTAGGTGAAGGGTAAAGTAAAGAACGGATGAAATTCGATTGGACTCTATTTATACGCAATATACGACATTTTATATGAATATATATGTATGTGTGTGTGTTACTCTGAATTAGATTCTTTATTTTTTTTAATGTTGGTTTTTAAATATATATAATAAAACACTCGATTAAAAAGAAAGAAAAAAAAAGGTCTGATTTGGTGTTTATTTGAAAATAACTAATGACATCATTGCTGCAATACATTGAACTATATTTGACGTCATTAAATTATCGACATTTTCTTCTAAATGTCGTTTCGGGTCTTGTTTGCCAACATTTCGAATAGCTAATTGTTCGGGCGTCATTTTTTCTTCTTCTTCTAACGATTTAATATAGTTTTTCGATAGATCAAGCATTTGTTTGATAACATTGGTATTCTGCTCATTGTGCTGTGTGAAATCTTCGATAGTTAAACCATCGATCCATGATTTTTTGTGTAGATTTAATAGCATTTTTTGTTCTAATTCATTTTTTCGATAATTGATACTGATCGAATAATAATGACGATTGAGACCATGAATCAAAGCTTGAATCGATGGTTTAGTTAGATGACCTAAGTTCGATGTTGTTTGTCGAGCTTCTTGACCGAGAACGAACACATTCGGATTGATTAAACGAAATGCATCGATAACAACTTTGCCTTTAACACTTTGAACTGGATCAACAACAACAG
>ERZ781398.720-NODE-720-length-35978-cov-4.055118_pt1 | contig 35978 bp, 28 predicted proteins | sample MGYA00433077_ERZ781398 | MGnify/ENA primary metagenome ERZ781398 (study PRJEB29847, sample SAMN06458254) | wastewater metagenome | isolation source: Wastewater bioreactor | place: South Africa: Cape Town | study: EMG produced TPA metagenomics assembly of the... | reverse complement strand
TGAAACATGTACTCATTTAAATCTTTCGAATAATCGTTCGATTGGCGTGCAAGGTTATCAAGGGCTAACGAAATATTTACGTAAAACACGTTATTTAGAACGATTAGATATGAACTCGATACGTTTTGACGATACGAGTATGCTAGGTTTTGGCCGTTCATTACGTTTATCATCGACATTATATGAATTACATGTTGAATCATGTCAATTAAATGGTAAAATCTTACAAAAATTTATACAAAATCTGCGATCGTGTGTTTGTTTGAGAGAACTTTATCTTTGTGATAATCGTATGTTTGAAATACTAATCATTTGACATTGTTGTTGTTTTTTCTTCTCCTTTTCTCTTTAAATTCAGGTCTACAAATTCAAGATTCAATACTGATAAATGAATTGATTCGATCATGTGGACAATTTCTTCATGTTCTTGATTTACGTTCGAATTCTTTACAAGATAACGGTCTATCTCATATTGCATCACAATTAAGTCAATACGATGAAAATCATACGCAACAAAATGCCATCTATAAACTTAGTTTTCAATCAAATCAATTGACTCATCAAGGCATTGGCTTTCTTGCTAAATCTTTATTACATAATCGTACAATTCGTTCATTGAATTTAAGTCATAATCAAATAACGAACGAAGGTTTCTATTTCTTACGTGATGCTCTACTAACCAATCGAACAATCAATGAATTAATTCTACGAAATTGTCGTTTGACTGATCAAGCTGCTATTGCACTCGCAGAATACATAGCTGAATCATCGGTTATTCAATATATTGATCTACGAGAAAATCAAATACAAATCAGTGGAATCTGCGGAATAGCCATAGCTATGAAAACGAATAAATCATTGTTAAGATTTGACATTGATCCAGTTCTTTCATCATCGATTAATTCAAATAATAATATTGATCGAACAGCAACATCAACATCAACACCACCAACAACACAAACAAATAGTCTTTTGTCGTTTACAAATCTTCGACGAATGACATTGGGCTTTGGAGGATCAACGAGTACTTCAAATGGAAACAATGAAAATACACGAGAATTAAATGAACAAAAATCGAAATGGTTAAATGATATCGAATGTATTTGTCAACGAAATTCGATTTTATATGAAGATGAACAACAACGAAAACAGAAAGAACTCGAAAGTAATACTATTTCAGTAGAAAAGCCAACTACCAATGGAACTGAACAACAAGAAATTCCTTCAACGACTTTAATAAACAATGATTTCGAAGAAATAACAACTGAAGACATTCCAACAGAAAGTCAATCAACAAGTGACGAAACTATTGAAGCTCAACCATCAGTTGATACAAACGCTGAAATTCCTCCACCAAATGAAGAAAATCTAGAAGCTCAACCATCAAATGATGAAAACACTGAAGTTATTTTATCAAATGAAGAAAATGTTGAAACTCAGCCATCAATTGATGAAGTCATTAAAGTTGAACAGGTCAATGTCGATCTCGCTGAGTATGTTTGACTGTTCACTAATCATGTATATATATATAGAATAACCTATTTGATGTTTATTTAGACCATTGTCAAATGGTAAAAATCAGGAAGAAACTATGCCAGAACTTATTGATGAAAATTCCATATCTGATAGTAGTCCTATTATTGAAGATGAAGATAATGATCAAAAACACGAACTTCGTCATTCGGATAGTCTTTATTTAATGAGAAAAAAAATCAACAATGACGAAGAAAATACGAGTGATGATGAATCAGAAATCTCATCAACTATTGAACCACAACCTATTATTAATAATGCTTAAACAAAAAACATGTTTTTCGCTGGTGCTCTTTATGCATTCCACAAGATTTCTCATTTTGCCGGTGGAAAATTATCCAACATCAAAAACAACAACAACAACAGCAACAACAGTAGTAGTATTTCGTGCATTGATCCTTTAATTTATGAATATTTTTTTCTCGTTCTATTTGCAATCAGTTTTGTTTTTTTTTCTTCTTCTTCTTCTATGGAGAGAGTATGATTGATGGTGCTCCTCATTACATACTTTCTCTTTAACAATTTGTGATGACCACTCATTTCTTTCTCTCTATTGTTCGCGTTTTTCTTTTCAAATATTATACACTAACGTTTAACTCTTCGTCTTATCCTGAGAAGAATCTCGTTTGTTTGTTTGTTTGTTTTTTTTTTATTATCTTCAATTAAAATATCTCTAAGAAAACAAAATCTAAAACACTAGAATTTATTTTGTTCTATAGAATGAAAACAACAATAACACCTGTTTTCTAAATGTGCTTTATTCTAATTTTTGTTTTCTCTAATCAAAATATATTCTCATTTCATTTTTCGGCTGTATATCTCATTGATAAATATTTCGGCGTTTGTTAGTTCTTCTCTATGCTGTTTATTGTTGTTTAATTGACATTATAAATAAATGATAAATCTATTCTATTTATATATATATATATATACGTATATTCGATAAAGTTTTCGATTTGTCTCTTTTGTGTTTCTTTACTCGATGCAAATAAAACGAGTAGCCTTGTCAAGTGAAATATAATGTACTATTTGTTTCTTTTGATGACGAAGAAAATGTGTTTACGGCCTCGTAATATATCATTTTAGTTGTTAATGAAACGAATAGGCAATGAAAATATTTTTTGTACTCATTATTCAAGGACATGAAAACATGTCTATCTCGATGCGAATAACAAAAAATAAGGAAAACATGTTTTTGTCATTTCTTTCAACAAAAACAAAAGAAGAATAAGCACGAGAAATGTCAAGAGTTCATGAAAAACAAGAAATATCACGTCTATTATTTTGTCATTGAATTATTTCTATGGTTTCAATTGAAAACATTTTATTTCACATGTAAGAATTATGTTCTTTTTTGTTTGTTCGCTTGATAAATATACACAAAAAAAACGAGAAACATTATTAGCAAGACTAAACACTTGATTTTTGCTGGTCTTTTCTTCACAAACTGTTCTACACAACACACGCACAAACAAAAAACAAATAGATATATGCATATATATATATATATAAATTTAAAACAAATACAATAACGACTGCTTTTGTCTTTGTTTAATTTTTAACGATACTTTTCAGCATCGAATCGAATTTGCCATTTTTTTTTCTCCGTCTGACGGTTCATTGTTGGACTTGAAAAAAGAAAGAAAGAACTATACAGGAACAAAATGAAACATTAAAATGCAATTGATGTGTTTTTTTTTCTCTATTAAATATCCATTGATGTTGATGATTCTAAAAATCGTTGAAGATGTGTATGAATAGGCGTACTTTGATGCATTGAACCAGCACAAAATAAACGTTCGAATATATCTTCTTTAACTTGATAGATATTGCATAGGAAAAACACTATTTTCGAATATTTAACGCGATTTGAACACCATGTTGTCAAACGTGTTTGCGTTTGACATTCAGCTTTTTCGAAAAGATTTCCATTTGAATGATTGAATAATGTTTTAGCTTCTTTATAAATAATCATTTCTCGAATGATATTAAAACCGATTTCATCAATTTCTAGTGTTTTTCCTCTTGTTATCAGTGATTCAATTTGTTTAACATCATTTTCAGTTGGATGTGTAACTGTTTGTATTGATGATGATGATGAGGAGGACGATTGTAGATTATCATTTGTAATTTGTAAATCTTTTGTAACATAGATTTCGAAACTATTTTCAATCATACTTGTTAATAGTAAACGATGCCAAATACGTGAAAGTAGAAGATATTTGTCCTTGTTATTAGGTAATGTATCGTGAAAAATGGAAAGTGAAAGAGCAAAATTCACATTACGTTCAAGCCAATCATTAATACGTGCGCCGACGACAGGCATTAATTTCTTTGGAATACAAACATAATCATTATTCGACTCGGAACTAGTTGATTTCGGTGGACTTAAACAAGGCGGAGATGTGATAGGCGAAGTTGAGGAAGAGGAGGAGGATGAATAACGACAATGAGAAGGCGTTGGACCTGAGAAAACAAGAAAATTTTAGTTTTGTTTTGCAACGAAAAGAAAAAAGCTCGAATTCAATTACTGTTATCCATCGTTCGATTTGGTTTTCTTAGATCGACAGGAACTGATTTCAATAGTTTCTGCTGTTGTTTATATCCTAATAATTGACTACTTTCAAGTAATGTTTGATAGGTTTCGCGTCGATAGGGTTGATCATTAATCGAAGTTGTTGATGGAATATGATTATTATTATTATCACTTTCCGGTTGTTGTTGTTGTTGTTGTTGTTGTTGTTTTCGACGTTCTCGATATTTTTCGGCTGTCGAGAGCTTTTGACTATTTGCATTCGAATTAGCCGAAGCAGCCGCTGCAACGGCCGCAGCCGCCATCATTGATCCTGGCAATGGTAGATAGCCCGATGCGGCTGCTGCATGTAGAAATGCAGCCGGATAATTGGCACGAAATTGTTGTGTTAATGTATGCATTAATGCATATTGAGCATAACCAAATGCAAGAGCTTCTTGTTGACTATATGGAATGTTCATATTAGGTGTTGAAATCGGAAATGTCGATGAAACAGTTGATTCACTTGAAAATTTCTTATCTTTACTCAATTCATCGTAGAAATGTGCAAGAGATTTTCGTTTTCGACTACCGGTTAATGTTGATGAAGAATTATTTGATTCAAGTTGATTTGTACGAAATACCTTAAGAAAAACAAAAGGACATTTTATTTTAATTTGTTCTTAAAAGACAAATTTTTCATTTCCATTTTTGAGTTTTTTTTTTAAATAAATAACTTACATGTACAATATTATTATCTGACAATGGACTCGATGATGAAACACCCGAATCAGATGCACATGATTTGACTGAAGCCGATCGAACGATTTTCGGTGTGACATCATCAGGTGATGGCGATGTCGATGAAACAACAGTATTTGTTGTCAATGTTGGACACGATGAAGCTGTTGCAAGTAGATATGAAGTTGGCGATGGAAATGATTTATTAATTATTGATGATGATGATGATTCATCTGTTGGAGGAGATGATCGTTTCATAAGAGCGGTCATAGGATACGAACGACAACGTGGTGGTGATGAATTTACGGATTCGATTGATGTTTGATCGTGAGAATCTAATTGTTTGATATTCGATGTATGGATAGCTGGTGATGCAGGCAAGGATGTCGATGATTTTATATCGACGAGAGTATCAGTTGTATTTGTACTTGTTGGAGAAGTTATTGTCATATTAGTCGATGGTGAAATAGCACGTGGCGATTGTAAAGTTCCATTGAGTAGAGCTGGCAGAATATTTGTCAATGTACTTGTTGCCGTTCGTTGAGACGAAGGAACTGTTGGAAAGTTACCTTTTCGTAATAATGATGAGATACTTAATGATGATGAAACAGATGATGAAGATGATTGAAGCATTTGAGTGAGAAAAGCATTCTCTGTTGAAGAACGTATATCTTCTTTTTCTTTATTGAAAATAGACAAAAAAAATGAATCATTGGTAAAGTTTCTTGTAGAAAAAAAAGGTCAATTGACTTACCATCAGTTTGTTGATTTAATTGAAGTTGTTTGCGTTTTTCACGAACACTCTTACAGAATGCAATTCGATCCAATGTATTGATCGGGGATGATGGTAGAGAGGTTGCTGGAATCATGATTGATCAATGTGGGCTTGTTTGTTGATAGTTCACAAGCCGAAGAATGCAGCACAAAAACAAGAAGAATGACCTTATCGGTCTACAATGACATAAAAAAAAAGAAAAGAAAAAATTGAGTAAATGAAAACAAAAACAGATAATCTAAGACGACAAAAATTCGATTGTATAATCGAGTATATAAATGACAAGATTGTTATTACTATCTTTTCTTTTCTTCTCGTTCATATGATCTGTACACTTACGGCGACGACGATCATATTGTCTACTACTTCTTTTTTCTCTTCCTTTTTTTTGTGTTTTTTTTATTTGTGATACTTTAATACCCGTCTAGTCGTCATTTACTACGTAACAACATAGGTGTATTCAGATTAATTCTTAATGTTAAACAGAATTTCGAAAAAATATGTTGAAAAAAGAAAACTAACTAGGAGAAAAAGGAAACATAAGATAAATTTATTCAATTGATTTCTTTTTTTGTTTCGAAATGAATAATAAATTTGTCCCTAAAACTAGATCATGTCAATCTCAAATGCGGACATTTCTAGTTGTATTAATCAACTCTTTCTCTCTCTCAATCTCTCTCGATATATATATATATATATACGAATAAAAGCGAAAGAAAAAAAAATGCTCGTTAAATTATTATATATGTAGACATGAACTCTGAGCATAAATGATAATTATTACCAGATGGGAACCCTCTCTCTGACTCGATTTTGTTTTTCTACTTATTTCGAATTAGTTTCTTTCTTCTGTTTTTCTCTTTTATTTTCTTCTTTTCTTGCTTCTTTTTTTTCTTCTTCTCTTGTTTTCAAGGACGCATACAAGCGTACATTCATGGCTACGAGAAGGAAAACGAGAGACGACCTTGAACTATATGTCAAAAGGGCTGTTTGCATGTTTGCGATAGCACCCGAGACACCAGCAATAGTGATGATGTCGTTGTTTTTGTTGTTGTTGTTTTTGTGCGTCATCACGTAGAAGCACGCGGTAACGCATAAGCAAGCATTCCGACTCATATGTGATTTCATCATATTGATTTTTAAGAAATAAAAAAAAACTGTCAAATTCAACTAGTAATAATCGTATATTCGATTTAGGTAGAATAAATGTCTTTAGGGAGCAATGTTTTGATGTTTTTGACTCTATGAAAACTAATACTTGTTATTAAATATTCTATTTATTTCTCTTTCGTTTGTTTTTTTTCTCGTATCGAAAGAAAACAAAACAAACAAAGAATACATAAAAGAAAAAGAGAACTATTAAAAAAAATAGCAAAAAATAATTGCTTAACAATGACAGCAAATAGAAAATAATATGGAACTACGAAAATAAAATGCCCTGAATTGTAAATTTGATTTAATAAAAGTTCTCTCGTATCTTGGATAATAATAAGTTTCAAAGAGAAAAAAAAAGGTTAAAAAAAGAGAGAGAGAAAAATCATTCATACGTGATCGAGGTCAAGGCTCAACGATGAATATACATCAATGTGTATACGCTTCTTTAAAATTATTGAATTTTACCACTTCACTATATGTATATGTATATAGTATATATATATATATACTTTACTCTTTCGTGTTCCAATCAATCGAGTATCATCGATTACGACAGGCGCGAAGCAAGGAACACGACACGCATCAAACTTAGAAAGAGAGAAAAAATTTGCTCATCTTCGACTCGCTTTCAATCGTTCAATGTCGTTTGATGTACATTAGTTGACTGAGTGCTTGTTTCGGACCGATATCTTACCTAATATACATGCGTATATACGCGGTCAGTACATATGTTCAAGGAAGACTCGTTTACGAGAAGGTAGAATGTTGGAGAAAGAACAAGAGAGAGAGAGAAAAAGATTCGATTGCGCAATTCTTCATCACAGCATGACAATGACGGCGCCGTATTTATGACATAAACTACTACAATCATTACTACTATGTATTAACAATAGGAGAAGTTCGAAAAGAACGAATGAACTCGAGGTTGACCTGTTGTCGATATCGACCTACAAGAATCGAAGTACCACCTGTACATATATTCGTATATTTCTATTCTTTCGAAAAAGAAAAAGCAAAAAAAAACCCAGAAAAGTATGAAGTCGTTCATAAACAAATACGCATGTACAATCCCTACAGATGTTGTTGGTCAAGAAAACAAACCAAGGTGAATGAATGACTGATTCAAATAGAATTGACCCAGACAACGACGCCAGACATATATACTCAGCAGTAATCGTTGTATTCAATCGAACAGTAATTATGACTAGTACTGTACACTTCAATCGGTCGACTCGGCTGGTTAGTTAGCCGTCACTCGATTGTTCGTGCTCGTTCTCTTCTCTCGCCTCGATTTGCTGGAGGACAACTAGACTATTACAGCACACACATATGAACGTCTGGCCCTTGGCTATGTCGATGAACACCGTAAACAGAAAAATCATAGAAAACTATGTTTTTATATTTTTTTCCTCTATTAAAAATACAAATCTACGAGTACTGATGATACGTTCTGATCGATTACCTGTAATATTCATATGAATTCGAGAGCAAAGAAAATAACTATGATTTTAGGCGTGAAATATTTTTGTAATAATCAAAAATCGAACGCTTACCTCGTGTTATATCGTCAGATAGTAGTAAGCAGTTGAGTCACAAGAAAATGAGTCAACTGATGAACGTATAGAACGAGAATGAACGAGAAAAGATACACGTCAGACCAAAATATTCTAGAATAGGATTGCGTCGTTTTTTGTCGTCTATTGATTGACCATCAAATAACAACAACTGACCCGTTTTCTCTTTCTTCGCTTCTTTTCTTTTGCTCTCTCTAGATATTCTTTTCTCTTATTCTTTTTTCCTTTCTTTCTTCGTACTTGTATTGAACATATAAAACCAAACATAGGATGCAGAGGAGAAGAAGGAGAAGGAGAAGAACAACGAGAAAGCGGTCGTCATCGTTCAAGGCCAGCTAATGGACCCTGTCCGAATACATATATATATATATATGTATATACTTAGTAAAAAAGAGAATGAAAACGATGACGTATGAAGAGAAGAAGAGGAGAGAAAAAATTGGTTGCCGCAATTTTGTTCTTCTCTATGCTTTCGACAAGCGCGTCGAACGCGAGTAACGTAATCTTACTTGAGTATAGACATAAAGCGCGCGAGACCACTTGACCAACCGAACATTCTCCTATTCTTTGTCCTATTCTCGTTTACTAACACGTTTTACATTTGGGCTAGACAGTCAGTCAGACAGACAGACAGCCAGACAGTCAGACACATAATCGCTAATTCAATTTGCTGCCGACGCGGTCAAAGAGACGCGTCGTCATCGTCTTTGGTTCTCTTTCTCTCATTCATATGTACTCATTGCTCATGGACATGAACATTGACCATCTGCTCTAACACGTAACACGTCATCTCTAAATAGTATATATAAAAGCAATCTTTTTTTTCTCTCTCTTTTTATTGTTGTATTTGACCGGACCTTGCCCTTTGTCTATGTCTATGTTTCTGTCTGTCTGCATGTTGAAATCAACTTTTTATGAGATCGGTCACTATTCAATATCAATGTTCTTTTAATTGTGCATACTATCATTATAAACGAAGTGATTTGTTCACACAATAATGCTGATGTGTCCAACAATGTAACCTTTTATCATGTTTGCGTCTACATGTACAAAACTACCGAGTTCAATTGCATGAACATTCTTTACACAAAGACACAGACAGACAAACCAACCAAAAAGAAAGATTATATTCAGTGTCCAGTTAAATGTTATCACATACAGTGTATATTTGATTTCTAGCGCATACATCCTGTTGCTTATAGTCTTTCATCATCATCCATACAGATAGATAAATGTAGAAAAGAAAAGTGTGTATAATATTGTGGATTAATCAGGATGATTGTATATATTGAAATATCTTGATTACGCGACGACGACGTGGATGATGATAATGATATTGTTGTTGATGTGCTAGTTCAATGCAATCGATCTCATTAGAACATGTCTAGATGTCTGTCTGATCATCGAAAAGATAAACATACAATTGAACAAAACAAAAAAGAAACTAAGAATGATAAGATGAGAATAGAAAGTATAAAATGTCAAAATAAATACTTTAATGTAGTCATTGTAGTTGTTGCATTGAGAAAGGTCTCTACAACGAATGTCTATTCGATTCATGATTAAACTAAGCGAATGAATGACTCAGTTTTGTGTCATTCATCTCGAAAAGTGCATTTTCCTATTGATCATGTGCATTCTACTGTTTCAAGTATGAATCATAAATCAATAAGAATTTTTCTCAATAATAAAAACAAAAGTTGATTTGGTATTCTAATAAATTTGTGAATTATGCATCGGGTAGAACGACCGATTTTTTCCGGTATAAATTCAAGCGAATCGTGTCTGTTATTTGATTGCAAAACTATATGTATCTATTCGTTTCTATTTTTTTTTGCAATGAGGTAAATTATATGTTGATACTTTAGTAGGAAAAAAATCGTTTACCTATAAATTATCTTTGATTTTGTCATGTTTCGTCGTGATTTCACCTATTCATATCATTTTTTTCTCCTTGATTCATGTATGATTATTACAAATAATCACATCGTGTATCTCTCGAAACGAGAAATGCATCATTAAATAAAGAAAAAACAAACACGATAGATATTTGTTAATTTATATATTTTTTTCTTTTTATTTCATCAAGTTAATCGACACTAGTTCCTTCAAATTAGATTAAACCATGGAGTCAATGCGCTCAGTTGAGAAACCAATTACATTTCGTTCACTTGTCGATAATCCAGCTGTACAAAAACCAGCACTTAGTAGATTATTTTTTGTTGTTCTTAATGAAGCAAATGTTGATATTTTTCTTTTTCTTAGTTCAAATTGGATCGAAATCACTAATTATCGGAGATAAAATCAGTGGCGAATATATCAGTGCATCACCATGTCGAGTTTCGAGTAGTCGACGAGATGTTCGAGAAAATGAAATCGCTCTTTCAAGCAGACATTCAGGTATTTGGAAAATCATTTCGAAAGCGACATCGACTGGCGAAACACATCTGCATCGTTTGACAACGAAAGATATCGAACGAATTCATCGACAAGATACGGAAAATCGACGTGCAACACCTCGTACATATGTTTGTACAAAAGATATCGACGCATTTGAATTAATTGTTAATTCTAATGGTAAGAAAAAAACAACAAAAACTAGCTGCTTACGAAATTCAATTGTAGATCCGAAAGTTTACGGTGGTAAACGTGTCGAACGTAAGAAAAAACTCATCGAAGAAAATACGGAATTCGAAATATCGGAAGTTGGCGAGGTTGAATATACGCCAACTGAAGGCGAACGAACTTCACAAGATTATATCGCTGTTCCAAAGAATAAATCCGGCGCTATTTTAGAATTATTCCTGCCCGGTATACAAGATATGGATCATCTCGTACGAAATCGACTTTTACGAACACTCTCTTGTACAGTCAGAAAAGACGGACATAAACGACGATTTCTTCTCGAAATTAACGAAGAACCGTGCGATGTTCGACCGATTGCGTCCGAAGGTTCGACAGAATTACGATATCTTCATTCGACACAGAATATTTTCGATTATTTATTACATCATGGTACTGATATGTTTCTCTATGTTAAATTACTTCGAGGTAAAATTAAACAATTTCGATTTTACTTCGAACTAAAAGAATTCTTTAGGCGATCCACCAACGAAAGCTATTGATTACGACGGTTATCTTGTTTTCAAACAGGCATTCAAAGGCGATCTCGTTCCTGTTTGTCGTATTGATACTCTTCAACTTGCCCTTGTCAATCCAGACTTTTCAACACGAGTCAAAATTCCATCGAACGATCAATCATGGCGATCCAAACCTGAAGTTCGTGCTGCTGAAATACAATGCATGCAATTAGGTTTGAAATTATTATCACGACATGAATCTGAAAGTTATGTTACGCTCGAAACAAGTAAAACACAATTAAACATTCTTCAATCAAGTCAAGTTCAACAATCATATAATCGACAAACATCATATACAAAAGGCAAACAGGAAGAAGAGTATAATCAACCGTCAATGAAAACTCAACATCGATCACAATCGAATAAATACGAAGAAAGTAGTCAATACTATGGACCGACAGAAACTTATCATGCTGCTTCAGATAAACTCTATCGTGATGATACAAGACGTTCGCTACAAGAACATTTAAAAGCCGAACGACAACGTATCGAACAAGGAGAGAAATATAATCAAAGTTCTCGACAAACTCTTCGAACAAAACCGTCGACAACAACAAAAAGTTCGTTGTCATATAATCCGAAGTCAAAAACAAATGTAATTTAAAAAAAGGAAAAAAAGAACCGAAAAGGATTAAAATAAGTGTCGAACCATTTTTTTCCATTTATTCTATTTGTCGTGTGTTTTTTTTGTAAGAAAAAGAAAACAGCAACCAGTTCATCGCTTATCAAACTTGAAAGCATTCTTTTCGATTGATGAAAAAAAAATTGAAAGCTAAATAAACAAAAAAACACTTCGGTTCTGAAGAGACACTCGTTTACATAGAAACAATAGAAATGGGTGTATTTGAATAAGTATCTTCACATAGGAATGAATTTTTTCGAGCAAAAAATCACATTAGTTGAAGTAGAAAAAAAGAGAAGAAAAAAATGGACGTCTCACCATACCTTTCGGATGTATATAAATACAGTTGCATTCTTGCAAACAATAAAACAAAAAAATCTTCCTCTGCATTTCTATGCATATTTTCTTTCAATTGCGTATTTGAATAACAATCGATGTTTTTTTTAGATCTATACATAATCTAAGATTCAACAAGATGCCGATTAATTCCGTGCCAAATCCGTGGATGTAAGTTGATTTCAGTATCAATTGAATTACGATTGTATTTCGAAATTTTATAGAATTACTAATTCGGATAGTGAAGACGAATTTGATATTGCACCACGTTATGATCGAAGTTATTCATTACCACCCAAACCAGCGCCACGAGTAAATTCCTTGTTAAACTTCTCATATCTGTCAATTGACTGATATTTTCCTTTCAGCTTGCAGCTAAACCACGAGGTCCAATCATTCCCGATTGGAGTCCAATAGCAGATGATGAATCAAATAAAAGTAGAAAACATTCGATCGATTCAAATCAGATTCTATTGATTTGAATTTAGAAAAATTCGGCCGACGAAAAACTGCTCCATCATCGGAAAAAGGCCCTGCAAATAATCGACCAATCTTTTCCGGTCCATCAAGTCTAAAATCGTCTCTATCATCATTGTCACCAGCTCGATCATTATACTCGTCTCGAAATTCATTAGCCGATCCAACACAGACAGATAAATCAACAAACGTCTATACGCCGGAAACCCCACCGGTTTGTTTCTGAATTACTGCGTTGTTTATTTATTTTAAAAAATTTCATTTCGATTTTAAGGCATCGCCGCCAGTCCCACAATCAAATATTGATCCATTTGTTGCTATGCAAGAAGATCTAAACAAATTTATCTACTCATATCTTCCCAAAGATTACTCATCGCTCTTTCATTGTATCGTTCGACGTGATCGACATGGATTACAAAAAGGTTTCTTTCCAACATATTATTTACATGTCGAACGGCCAACTGATGGCAAACGAGTTCGTTGATAAACATTGTTTCCAAAAACAAAAATTTCTATTTGTTTTTCTTATTAGACTTTCCTTCTTGCTGCTCGAAAAGTCGCCAAATTAAATCGTCAATCTGAATATCTGATTACAACAAATGTCGAAACATTATCAGACAAACATGGTGGCGATGGTTTCGTTGGTAAATTACGTGCGAATGGAATCACGAATACTGAATATACACTATACGATAGTGGCAATAGTCCAAATAAATTCAGTTATAAATCCTATCATAGTAAACATCGACTGCGACGAGAATTAGGCTCAATTATCTATGTAAGCAACTATCATCAATCGAAAATTTGAGAAAGAAAAAACAATTTTATTTGTTTCTTCAGAATACGAATATTCTTGGTTTGAAAGGCCCGAGAGAGATGAATGTCGTCATACCTAAACTCGAATATGATATTCAACCAGCACAGGTTTGTTCGATTGGATATTGAATGATTTGTATCACGATTGTGTGATGAATTTTAGGATGAAGAAACTATTCTCGATCGATGGCGAGCCGTTCGTTTAATTGACTTGATTCACCTACGAAATCAATCGCCGACATTCGATGATGGTTCGCAATTGACTTTTGTTTTGATTTCTTAAATTTTACCTATTCGATTTTATTTTAGAAACAGGATCGCATATGTTAGAATTCAGTGGCGATATACCAGTTCAACCATCAGTAAAAAACTTTCAAATGATCATTGAAAACGATATCAGTACGTGATTATTGATTAGAAATGATTTGATTTGACTTATCAACATTTTTCTAGATGATAATGAAATCATTATGGAATTCGGTCGGCTATCAGCTGATACATTTACATGTGATTTTCGTTTTCCACTTTCGCCTATTCAAGCCTTTGCCATCGCACTCAGTTCATTCGATAGTGGTCTTGCACGAGAATAAACATAAACAGACCGAAATCGAACTATTTGTATATATTGAAATGTTTTCGTTTTATTTTTGTAAATAAAAATGCACAATATGATTGAAATTTAATGAGCAATGAATATATCATTTGATTGTCTAATGACATATCCTAATTAATTGTACATGTACATATCTGTAGTATAATTCTTTGTAGATTGTCAAATAGCTCCATCTTTCGTTTATTTACTATTTTTTTTCTTTTTTCTTGTTGTCTCAAAAACATACACAATTTCTCCAATGAATATATTTAAAATACTGACAGGATAAATATATGTACATAAATGAATTCGAAATGAATTTCTTTTTTTTTATTATTGTTTATCGACAGATTGTTACGTTGTGTTTTGTTTTCTTTTTTTTCTTCTATTACTAATGGATGGTCGCTATTGACGTTCAAAAACAATCCTCATTACTGTTCTTTTCTTTTTTTCTTTTCTTCTCGGTTGTTCTTTTCTCACGTATATCTCAAGACATTCATTTTACTTCTTTTTTTTCTTCTTCTATTTTATTCGAATACGTTTTGACAGATATAGATTGTATCAGATGAGATCTTGTGTCGTTAAGCGAACGAGACAAGTCAAAATATATGAATGATTAGTTGAAATGAGTTTCATTTCGTTGCTGTTGTTGAATAGAAAAGATGTTAATTATATGAATTTGATTTGATTATATTCAGATGTCGGCAATAAATGTTTATCATACAAGTGTAACAACAGATAATCTCAGTCGAAACGATATTCTCAATTGGATTAATTCAGCACTCGATGCAAATTTTACTAAAGTTGAGGATCTATGTAGTGGTAAGATTTCAAACAAGTGTTTCCTGAACCAATTTATTCAATTAAAAAAAAACTCACTTAATTTTCAGGTGCTGCTTATTGTCAATTTATGGAAATGTTATTTCCAGGTAGTTAGATTAGAGGTCGTTTTCTTTTTTTTTTTATAATTTAATCATCTAACACGTAGAGGGAAATTGGATACTGATTATTATTATTTTTCTTTCAGGCTCTATAGGTGCACGATCGAAACGGGTTAAATGGAATACAAAACTAGAGCATGAATATATAAATAATTTTAAAGTTTTGCAAGAATATTTCAAAGCACTTAATGTAGAAAAGGTATATAATCTCTTTTTGTTATTGTTGTTGTTTTTGCATGAGTAGAAATGATTATCGATTTAGTGTAGTTTTGATGTGAAGAAGAATATCGATCGAATTTCTTGTTTTCTAGGTTGTTTACCATTAAAACGAGTGAAATTTAGTGCGAAATTAGAACATGAAAATATACAAAATTTTAAAATTTTACAAAATAGTTTTCGAACTCTACAAGTAGATAAGGTGTGCAAAAGAAAACGAGATTAAATAGGCATATGTCTTCAGATCGTTTTATTTTTGTTTTACTGTTGTTGTTTTCGTTTCTAATATCAACGATATCGATTGACATTTTTATGCATAGATTGTACCTGTCGAAAAATTAGTTAAAGGCAAATTTCAAGATAATTTCGAATTCGTTCAATGGTTTAAGAAATTCTTTGATGCAAACTATACAGACATACAAGATTACGATCCAGTCGCTGCTCGTGATGGACAGTATGTGTGCTCATTGATAACTTCTTCGTTGGAATTCATTTGTTTATTTGTTTGTTAGACCACTAGGCAGTGGTTCTGGTAAAGCGCCAGGTGGTAATTCCGGTATCCGTGCACCACCTGCTGTTCGACAGCCGCCACCACCGAAACCTGCCGCTGCGCCAAAGCCAGCGGCAATCAAGCCTGTTCAACATGCGCCTCCACCGAAAGTATCTTCTGTTGTTCAACAACGACCAGCAGTGCACCATTATACGAACACTCACGATCATCATTCATCAACACAAAACAATGAAACAGTTCGTTTACAACAAGAAGTAAATTTATATTCGAGAAAATGTTCCGTCTGATTTTGAATGTTTCCATAGATTGATAATTTACAAGACTTACTTCAACAGAATATGTCTCAAATAGCTGGCCTAGAAAAAGAACGTGATTTTTATTACCAGAAATTACGTGATGTCGAAACCATTTGTCAAGAACCCGAATGCGAAACTCAACCGTACATACAGAAAATTCTCGAAGTACTCTATGCAACTGAAGTATGTTGATCACTGAATCGATCTCGATCGAATTTTTTCTTCAAGGAAGGTTTTGAAATCCCTGATGAAAGTGAACAGTTTCACAACATCGAACAAGAAGAATTCTAGAAAAACAAAATGAGAATGTCAATAGGTGTGTTGGCATAATATTTGTGTGCGTTGAATTGTTGCCCCTATTTTCGATTGTTTTTTTTTTACCTTTGGACAGAAAGAAAAAGAAAAACAAACTCTAACTATCCGTGCATATTTGTTTTTTTCTAGGACGGATTTGCACAACCCGAACAAATCGAGGATAATACAAATGATCTCAATGATTTGAATCTTAATAATGAAAATAATCCTGCTCCTGTCGGTGGTGATGATGAAACGTATTAATTCAAATCCGACCAAAATCGCTCATTATTTCATTTCTCCTGTCTTGTTCTTCGTTTGTTTACTTGTGGTTTTCTTTCTAGTTCATATTCTCCCGACGCTTGGTTTTCTGTTTTCTTTTTGCTATTGTCTCATGACACATCCATTCTATTTCTTCTCATTCGGTATTCTATGAAATAGATCTGCGCATTTGTCTGTTTTGTTTTGTTTTTCTCACCTATCTCTTTAATTAATTGTATGTATCAAAAAAAACAACAACAAATAAAACACAACAAGAATGTTTTACAATTCATCGTTTGCTTGTGTTGGTGAGATTGTATATCGCATAGATCGATGTTGAGATCGACGTTTATCACGATTCAATCGCCACAACGAACTCAATCGACTGCTTAAACTAGTTCGATCACTCCAGCAAGCGCTACTTTTTCGACTATGTGTATTCGAAAGATTTTCATCGATGAACGGAATTGGTTCGTCATCGTTTTCGAAATGTTGTCTCATTGCTGATTCAATCGTACTATTGAAATACGACGGTCGAATAGCCGATTGTTGATAGTGAAATTTTGTTGTTGATCGAGGAAGCAAAACTGAATCCGATGTAGTCACACTTTCGCTTGTATTTGAACTCGATGAATTCAGTATTTGATCAATAGGTTCTTCAGGTGGTTTTACGGGATATTTTCGTTGTGTTCTAAAAACAAAACAATCGATTGTTAGACATATTTTCTATTTGAAATTCATACGATTTTTTGATTAAAATTAAAATAATTATTAAAATAATGACGATTAAAACCAATAAAATTAATAAACTAAGAGTATAGAACCAAATTGAATCGAATGTATATTGATGAAAAATAGTTGCTGGAATATAAATCTGAATGAGAAAATCTTTTTTTCAAACGAAAAACTAATTCGAAATGATTGTTACATGATGTTTAATGTCTTGATAAATTTGTTTTTGATTCGATTTAATAGCCGTGAGAAATTGTTCGTTAGTTAAAGCAATCGTTCGACGATATGGATCTTTAATGAATAACGCGACGTAGAGACGATTCGTATCGATATGTTCATCGTAACTTTGAATAATTACATGATCGGATCTGTTCAACAAAAGTACGAAGACAAATATTGTTGTTGTATTTCGAAATGAAATAAAACTACCTGATCACATCAGAATCTGAACTCAAACAATTTTCCGGTGTTCGCAAGCAAAATTTTCGGACAACTTTTGCAAGACTTTGTCGTAGTTTTTTGTAGATAAATTTTTCGAAATTTTCACTCGTCGTATTTTCAATGATCAATGTTACACTTCCACGAAGTGCATACGACCATAAATGCGGAAGTTTGGTTTCGTTTGCTGACATGAATTTATAAGCGAAATAATTTGACTTGAAAATTAAAGACAGAAAAACTTGAATATAGAAGAAAAAAAACGAATTTATGCTTACACATGATTGATTGCTGAGGGAATTTATATCGAATACGAGACAATTATCTGAATGGGAAACTAGAAAAAAAAACGATTGGGAGTGAGAATAGAACTTACATGATTGATTGGAATTATCAACACGAGCTTTGTAACGAATTTGAAGTGGATTTCGACTATTTGATTGTAAATCGAGTTTAACCAAACGATTTCGTATTGAAAAACGTAGACCAATCAATGAGTCTAATCGTTTATTTTTAATAACTGATGAATTCAATAATAAATATTCGTAATTATTCTCGTCTAGGAAAAGAAAACAAAAAGAATAACTATCAAGACATCTTGAATATTCATTAACTCAATCGACTGTATTAGTTATCGAGTGTTCTAATTGTTCGAAAACGAGTATAATTATCATATGAGGTCGTTTCTTTTTTTTTCTTCTCTCTCTCTCCCTCTCTCTCCCCCTCTCTTTCCTTTCACATACAAAGTGAGAAATAACAATTGATCTTAATGACACGAGAACGAGAGAAAAGGAGTATTCTTTTGTTCTTAATACCCTAAATCGTAAGATATATGTATTTAAACAAAACAAAGAAATACTTAAAAGTGCCGTCTTGCATACAAGCGAATGTTATTCGAAAATCTTTCGAGTAGTTTACATTGTCTTTCACTTACAGAAATCGTATAAACGAATAACTGACGTCTTATCTGCATTGAGTATAACGAAATCAATTGTATTGAATTTTTTTATTGTGATATTTAATATATATTGTGTAAATGCATGTGTTTCAAGAATATCAGTAGTTCTATTTGAATGAATAACTGGCGATAATGACAATTGTTGTTGTTGTTGTTGTTCGTAGAGAATAAGAAGAAAGTTCGAAATATTGAGTTTTGTTTGATAACGAATGTCGAAATTTGAACTTGGTATGATAATAGATGATGAGTTGCTTGAGAGATTTACGTTTGCTGTCGTTTGAAGAACAAGATTCGGATCAGATGAATAGAAATTAGCAGAGAAAATTGAATTTTCATTTTCAGCTTGAATTGTCCATTTGAAATTCTTAAAAGAAAAATGTTTACAAACAAGAATAGAAAAACAAAATACTATTTCATCTACGGTTTGGTTCGAAAAAATATAGGTAAAATCATTGAAATGAAAGAACATTTTCAAGATTTTGTAAAGATTTATTCGAAATAATCGTTGTGAAGAATTCGTTGGTAGCGAATAAGATCTGTAAATAATTTTCATTGTCAACGATGGATTATATAGAACATGAGAAAATCGACGAAAATGCATATTTTCTAATGAATAGACTTTCGTTGTATTTGCATCTGATGAAAATAAAAGAAAATAGTTCGTTGATTTGAATTGAGTTCGATGTTTACCTTGAGGAACAATAAGCTTTGCATGCGTATTTTGATCGAGATTTTCAATATCGAATATAATCGCCAACGAACCAGTGTTCATTGTTATTAACCATTCGATTTCGATAAAAGATTCGAAAATAAATGGCACAGATAAATGCAATTGACTGTCATTGAAATTAATTTCAAAAGTTTTTTTAACTACAAAACGAATAGTATTTTCTTTGTGAAATAAATGAATGGTTTGTACTTTTTTTTAATTTTTCAATTTGAATATCATATTTAACTAACATTGAAACGAATTCTGGTTCAATGGATAATTCACATGAACCAATTTGATAGAAATTCAATGGAAATTGATCGATAGTACAGATTTGTGTTGTTTCGAGAAAAGAGTTTATTGAAAAACAAATACGATAATTTGATATCGATTGAAATAGACGAAAATCGAAACGAATTAGTTCGTCATCGAATGCATAAATTTGCCAGATGTATTTCTATTAAACGAATTCATTCAAACAAACAATACGAAATTTTGACGATTGCTTTTATTACCTGAGTTAGATTATGATAGGATTTATACGTTGGTGAACTTATTAAACGATAAGGAAATAAATGATCATTATCAAGTGCTTGAATATCCGCTTCAGGAGTGACTGTTGACCCTGATAACAAGAAAAATATCAAGAAGAATATTCGGATTTTTTGTTTACATCGAATTGTTTCAGAATAAATGATTCGAAACGATGATGTTCCTAATGAATATTGACTTGCCGAGAATCTCAGCCACGCCTGACTTTCATTGATAATAAACCAACTGCCCGGCATGGCATCTAAATATTTTTTTTTGGTTTCAACGATTTGTATTCGACTGAAATCTTCTCTCACCAGATATATGAAACAAACGATTTCGATCGACTTCATGAAGTAAACCAATTTCGAGAAAATTCTCTCGATTATCCCAATCGAGATACTCGATTTGAATGAATAGATTTTGTCCATCGTCGATTTCAAGAAAAAAATAACAATCAAATGAAAGATAAACCGACGAGGAAAACTCAATCGTGTCATTTGCTGATGAATATGTTCGGCCACATATCGATGACGCTTTTTTCTCATCGATTTCATATCGTACTTCATTGATTTCTAATTCATTTCAAATTCGTGAAAAACATAATTAACTACGAATTTTCATTTTTACTTTGATACGTCAAATGAATGCCTCGATATTCACCATTTCTATGCGAATGTTTCGTTCGAAGACTAATCGTTGTTCGATTGATACATTCGAATCGTAGTGATTTTTGTGTTGTTATCGAATAGATCATATTATCGGTTTGAATTTGAAGATAATCCGATTGAAAATCGATATGAATATCATGAAATTCGAGTTCGATCGTATTCGAGTGATTCATATCAATAATCCACGTATATTCAACATTCGTTCGTAAATATTCAGGGTAATTATTCGATTTAATATCATCTCGATTCTCACGTAAATTAGATATTAGAATTTCTGTGTAGAGAAAAACAAACAAATATTAAGAAAATCTTGTTTTTCGTTTGAGAATGAATTAACCTTTTTCAATGAATTCATAATTCAGACTGAATCCTGTTGCGTTCAATGTTCTATCAGTTGTAAAAACAAGATAAACATTGTCATTTGTAATGAATAAATCTCGATTGTCAATATTTGTACCGGACCATTCGTAGACAATCATTGCACGGTTATTAAAATTTTGTCCGAAATGTACGGTTAATGTATCATAATGAGATTCGATGTCAAAATATTTGATTGACAAACGAAGAAAAGCATGTCGATGATACAAACGCCAACGACACATCTACACGAGAAAAAAAAATAATTCGATTTTGAATTCATTTGTTCCAATGATTTTACGATATTATTCGAATAATTTTGCGGATAATTCGGACTAGAAATTGTTCCAAACGGATAGGGATATGTGTGTTTGAGATTTTTTGTTTTCAATTCCGATGGATGTCGAATATCAGCATCGATGAGAATTGTTTTTGTTTTCGGAAGATTAAACGCTATTTACGAGAAAAAAAATGACATATTGACATGAAAAGAAAGTATAAGATTACTTTGATTTGTTAGAAAGATATAATCAAACGCAAAACCCAAACCGGTATTTGAATGATCACTTGTAAATTGCATCCAAATCGATCGCGTTAGAATATCACCACGAAGAGATATCAAATATGGATCGGGCAATTTCGAACCGGAGAAACGAGAGAATTTCGAATTATATTTCGATATATCATCAATGGTTTCACCGATAAATAATTCATCATGACCGAATTCTGTATCGAAATAACGAAAATTAATTAACAAATATCGATATTGTATTTGATTTGCAATATTCGATAGATTGAATAGCCAATTACATTCGAAATTATTTTCATAGGGTGGTAATTCAATTGTTCCATTTAGATTATAGATTTCATAATGACATAAATAGACTAATTTTGCGTAGAACAAAATAAGAAATAAAACGACTGAATTTATATACATATTAAAATTTTGTCATTGGTAGCATTTAAAAATATTTTACTTGCAATATATATATATCCTTCAGAACACGAAAAAGAAATCGAAAGCGAGAACGAAAGAAAGCGTTAATCTAGAAAGAGAACGAAAAAAAAGCAGGCTGATTTACTAATGAACATAATTTATCGTTGGTTGATTAACATAAATGATAAGAAACATTGACAAGACGACTTGTTTGATCGATATTGACGAAACCTAATTTTGTTCGCAGCAGGACGAGAAGAGAAAATAACATATCTCACCGAGAAATCAAATGATAATCATCGGCATTAATAGAAGAAACAAAAAAAAGAGACATATACGAAGGTCATAGAAAGCATGCCTTGAGAAGTGAGCTTAATGCAATAGATTATGTGTTATGCACACCAAAGAATAAATGACATGATTCGAAGAAGAAAACAATAGTTATATGGCAATAAAAGTATCTTGATTGATACCATCAAAACTAATCACGAGGGAACAATAAAGGTTAAAATAATAATAATAATAAACTCGTTTATAACACGAAATCATAGGTTTTAACCAAGATTTTTTTTTTCTTTTTTCTTCGTCTTGGATATATGTATAGATTATTATTATTATTCTTTTTAAAAATCAAAGACATGTAGAAGAAGAAGAAGAAGAAGAAGAAGAAGAAGAAGAAAAAAGCGGAATGAATAGAATCATATTGTCGTCAAACGTTTGTCTTTGAAGTTCAAGGTTTCGTTCAATCAATAAGAAATATTGAATTTCACGTTTTGCTCTTTTAATCAATTCAAAGAACAATCGGCTTGGAAGCGTGCGTCAATATACTCGTTCAACGGCAATGATCTGCCTAAAATTAATCATAGAGAAAAAAAGAAAGAATACACATACAGTATGTGTATGCCGAATGATTCGAGTCCTTGAGATTGTATTTACTTTAAATCGAATGTTAATAAACAATCAGACATCAAGAGAAAAGTTTTGCTTTTTTCCCTTCTTCTTCCTCCTACGCTGGAAGATATTTAGTAAAAAATAAATAAACTCAAATTCTTATTGACTCATATCGTGATTTATCACGAGAATGTCATATCGAAATTTCAATCGTGCATTCGTTTATGTAGACAAAAAAAAAGAATGCATACACGAGAATAATAGAAGTAATTTTACACACATATATATATATGTATACAATTTATGAGACATGAGCTTCGATGATGATGTAATATGTTCTTAATTGAAGTAAAGATATCTGAATTCGATCAAGAAAAATTTTCTCATGACGTGTTTCTTTTTTTGATTTCGCAATTCAAATAAAATAAACTATCAGATCAGTTCGGCCAGAGAAACCTTGTCGATCAAAGAGAAACAAAGGTGGTGTGAGAAGATCACGAGAATCAAAATTTTTTTCGTTTCTATTTCTATATCAAATAAAACAATGGTAATTTATTCATATTGTATTAATATAGTTTCGTTTGTAATAAAATCCAATTTAAAATTATGTTTGATTGAGATTGGTGTTCCAAACAAAAGGAACTTTTTTCTTTTCTAAATAAATTATCACTACTGAGAAAGAAAGTTTGTCTGTTGATTCTTTCTCCATGACATCAATTGACAAAATTATAATTTCGTTGCTAAGATAAATATCATTTCTTTTTTCTTTTTTTTGCTTTAAATTAAATCTCAAAATCAGAATAAAAGTCAATAGACACAACAAAAGAAATCGATTAATGTATTTTCTGATACTAAATATGAAATAAATAGTATCCAATTTTTAGTTTCTATGAACTCAGAAACATTTTAGAGTTCCGTGTTGTTTTCTTCCTTATTCTGTCCGTCTTGTTGGTTGTTAGTGTCACAAAAAAAGAAGAAAAAAATTCAATTTTTTATTTTCTAAAGAACAAAAAGAAAGAAGAGAAAAAGGAATCATACACTCAAAACAACTTACAATGTAAAGAGGCGGTATTACCATAACATCAAACTCTCATACGTACTGTATTTTGACTTGCAAGTAAGTGTAGATGAATTAAGAACAAGTCGGTGAAAAGCAAAAACAAACGATAGAAAAATTTTTGTTTTTTTTTGCGTTGATCACATTTTTTTCTTCCGAAAAAAGCAAATAAAAAAAAGAAGAAAAGACGTACGAAAAAGAATTAAGGTGTCAGAGAGAAATAAAATGGGAGCAAGTGGAACTAAAGAACCAATAACAACAGATTTCTCATCTAACTTAGATAAAAACAATGACCAATATCGACAAGCCTTATCATCTCACCCGAATTCAGCATTGAAAATGCCAATGGCAAATACATTTAGATGTCATCGATGTGGAATGATATTTCCAACTGATGAAACTTTGTATCAACATCGAATACGATTTTGTACTGGACAAATGGAAGGACCGAGAGATAGACATGTGAATTATTCTGATGGTGATCCGTATAATAATCGATCGAGAATGAATCTACCAGTAATTCACCAGCCATCACCTGCTGAACGAGTATGAAAATTTGTCTCAACTGATGAATATTGAAAAAAAAACACTGACAAAAGGATAAATCTAGAAACGAGATGAAATTAACGAATGGAAAAATCAACGATCAGTTCTACAAAGTGTTCAAGATATGGAAGATCGAATTGCACGTGATTCACAGAAAACACAACGACTTGCTAATGATCTGAAAAAACGAACTTATGACTACAATCAAATTTTAACCGAAGTATCAAAGGCTTTTTGTTTTATTATCGTGATGAATTATTATTATTCTTTGTTTTAGTATGAACAATTACAATCTCGTGAACGAGATCTTCTTAGACAAATGTTTAATTTACAAGATCAAGCAGGATCAAATGTAAAATTTTAAAGTTAATTATTGTTTTGTATAAGTCATTCGATTTTATGATTAGTTCAATCAATCACACCAGTTAACAGGCAACGAACGGAATCAATTCGAAGTTTTACAAAGACAAAATGCTCGTCTTGAACACGAACGTCGAAGTAAAGAAACAAAATTCTCAGTGATATTCATTCAATTGTTTTTGCTTTTTTATTCGAAATTAGTTATTCAAAATCGATTAGAAGAATTAATTGCTCGTAATCATCAGCCATTTCCTGTGACTGACTATGAACCTTATAGATTATTAAGTGATATGAAAGAAGAACAAGATCGAAATGAAAAAGCTCTACTCTATCTACGAAGACGACTTCTCTATCCTGATAGGTATCGAAAAATAATCTATTCTCTCTTTTGTTTTTGTTTCTAAAATCTATTTTGAAGTGACGTTCCATCTTTACCGTATCTGAATTCAAATCAAACGACAGTTAATGATGGTTTTCGGTGAGAAAATCTTTTGAATACAAAACGAAACGATATTTTTAATGATATTGAGAAAAGACTTTCGCCGTATCGAACTACACGTTCGAGTGATCATCTTCATGAACTGGAACGTCGTTTATATAAATACGAACACTATCCTTGGCTAAAAGATTATCCAGAACCATTGAAACGTTATTCATGTAGATATTTTTCAATTGTTGATTTTTTGTATTTTTGTTTTTCGTTCTCTAGATAATCTAATACGAGCCTCGACCGAAGATGTAGCGTTGTATAGACAAGAAAATCAACGATTACAAGATGAACTCGAATATATCGAACGTCGATTTTCAAAACTCGATTCACGTATTCAATGAATTTTATATTTCAAATTTTTTGTTTGTTTATCATTGAAAATTTACTTAAGGTACTCGACAATTAGAACGTGTTCTCGCACATAATCGATTAATCGATATTAATACGACAAATCATACATCTCATAATCAAGCACGTATGAATAGCCATGATAGTTTCTCAGATTTATATCGGTCGTATCAACAAACAAATCTACCTGCCATTGACTATAATAATAATAATAATACATCTCAAGCGACTCAACCATTCACACGACTAAATACGAACATGAATCGATCGTATGATCCTCTAGCACCTCAACCATATGATCCCGTCAAAGGTTTTGTCATATTTTTTGATTTTATAATCAATTTACCGGCAAGTGTCGATCGTTGTCGATTGATCACTTGTCTGCTTCATCCCGAATCGGGTCTTGGTGAACCATCACAATTACAACCATTGAAATGTAATTTTTTCAATGACGAAAGAGCCGGTGAACGAATGACTTTAGTTTTAATTGCAACAAAACAACCAGTACCACAGTTTGTTTATATTTCTTTGTTTTAATTTCAAAATTGACTCGAAATTAACGATTTTCAGATGTCCACCAAATCAAGCTCTTGCAATTGTTAGTGAAATTCAAATAGTTAATAAACAAGCACCAAACGATATTTTACGTACGCAATCATGGACGAAAATACCATTGTTCGATCAACGAAATCGTTTGATTAGTGGCCGATGGAAAGTACCATTAAAAAGTCTACCAATTCGTCAAAATGAAAATTATTTATCGATAAATTCATTTCCATCGGTAGAAATCTTCGATTTCAATTTTTATTTTCCATTCGAATTCGAAAATGTTTTCGTTTTAGTTCGGTCAAGCTGAATTATACTATCGACTAGTCAATTCTCATAATGTTTCTGAGCAAATCAGTGTGTCCGTCTCACCATTAAATCGAGATTTGTATTTCTTTCCACCACAAGTAAGTCTTTCTCGAATTGATTTTTTCCTAAAAATCTTTCTTCGAATACCTTTTCAGTATCGTGATCGAACCTATTTATAACAAATCGCAATGTCATCCATGTTGTTCTTCTTCTTTTTCTTCTTCTTTTTCTTTTTTTTTTTTAATAAACTGCAACCTAAAGTTAATTCATAGATTAGTATTATGATGATGATAATCGGGTTTGTATATTTGTTTTCAGTGCTGATAATGTAAATAAACATACATAGCAAAGCAAAGACGTTGAGAGAATAATAAAAAAAAACAATGTGAAAGAGAATGAAAACAAATAAGCAGTAATTAATAGTATAGAAGAGATTGAAAATCAGACGACAACAAAACTGGAGAAAAGGAGAGAGAGAAAAAAAACGAGAAAAATTGCATTTAATCATAAAACGAATACGAAGATCTCGTTTTTTTTTGTTTTGTTTAATATATGGTATCTAATGTAAACTCGTGTTTAACACGTTGTCATTTGTTGGCGAATAAATTGTCGTCATTAAGTTTTTTCAATCAATTGTACACATATTTCTATAAAGCGCACAAGAGACACGAAATGAGAAAGAAATGCAAATAAAATACACACGCACACACACGAGAGAGGGAGAAAAAGAAAAGTCAATCGAAAATGTTCAAATCTATGAATACGTGGAGATCATTGTTGTCGGTAAAATCATTAATACGAATAATATTGACCTAGAAATAGAAATATCTTGAGTTGTTTTAATTGTTGAATAGAAAAAGTTTGTGTTTTAGTAATGCAATATTAATAACAGCAAACAAACACGTTTACATGCAAGCATTAGTAATTATGAATGAACATGAAAAGAAGAAGACGAAGGAGTTTGACGAAATACATAGAGAGAGAGATGTTTACCACTTGAAAAGAATTCTTATTGTTGACTAGTTGAATCTGCGCAATAGCAATCGTCGGAATGATGAAGAGAAGAAGAAGAAGAATGAGGTGTAGATGTGGTTTGAGAAGGAGATAGTCCTTCTTTCGTTAATGTTGATGATCGAGGAGGTAGTTGACTACCTCCTAACGAACCGGGATGTGAATGAGTTTTTTTCGACGAAGTATTATTATTATTATTATTGTTATTATTAGTTGCATTGCTATTAGACGAGAGATCATTTTGAGAAACTGAAGGCGTCGATGAAGCAGATGATGATTGTTTTTTTGCTGGTCGCATTGGATTTGAAACAAACGGCGGTAGAAACGGTAAATCAGTGGCTGATTGTGTTTGTTTCTTTTCTTTGAAACTAGTGAGATCAGTTTCAGCGTGAAGAGTACGTTGTTGAGGCAAATAGGAAGATGAATGTTGTTGATTATAGATCACAGATCTTGATGTCGAAGAAAATGATGACGATGATGATGAACTCGATGATGGTGTTTTAATACGTCGTGTAAGAGGTTCATTGGATGGCGCCGATGAACGACGTTTATCTTGACTAGATAATGGCGTTTGATGAGGAAGTAAATCATCATCGGATGAGAATAAATGTTTCTCGTCCGCTTTGAAATCATCATGTGTTACTTGAACAAAATCATCATCGATTGAATGACGTTGTGATTTGGAAATGACAGTTGTTGCATCTGATTGTGATGATATTGAATTTGTTAAATCACTTGCTGTATCAAGAATATCAGTGACTACATGTTGAACATCATTTTCAAATGATGAAAAATGTTTTTCAATAAATGATTCAACTTTATTATTATTATCGGTTTCTTGATGTTGTTGAATAAGATTATCGACAGATGATTGAACTTCACGTGCTGCTTCAATAATATTCGATTGTGATCCATTTTTTAATAGTTCCATTTCGATACGTTCGAATTCCATTAATGAATCATCGGTATTCGGTGTATTCGATGAATTATGTTCGGCCGATAATGGTCGATTGAGTTCACTCGTTGTTAAACTCAATGTGCTTACAGCGGATTTCAATTCATCTTGATGCAATTCTGGACTTTCATAGACAGTTTCTAATGTTGTACCAGCACGTAAATCAAAACCGGTGTCTAATGGCGGATAATCACATTGATGTTGAAGTATATCGATAAGATCCGGACTTTCATGTTTGTCCGATGAACTTGTCGATGAATTCGATGGTGTATCATTTTTAACTTCTTTGTTTGGTGTTGTTGGAGAAAGATTTTTAACAAGAACAAATTCATCGGACATATCGTTCATATCACGTTCACCCAATTCAATCGATGAATCATCTAATGAACGTGGCGTATGTCGATGAATTGGTGAGATATTTTCAATTAATTCATTCACTGAATTTAACATTTCTATTGGACTACTCGATGGTTGTGGTTGTTGTTGTTGTTTTGTATAGTAACTAAATGCAGATGTTTCTTGATTGGATGTAGTTTTTTGTTCTGTTTGATCGGGCTTTAATTGATCGAAAAACAGTGTTGACGATGGTGTATATTGTTCAGGTACACGAATAATAATACAACTATCCGAACTAAATCGTTGTAATGTACCGTAATCAAGTTCATCTGGACAAGCTTGCAGAAATTGTTCACTATGTGAATGAACTATTTTAGTTCGTTGATCAGTTGTTGGCAATGATTGATTGAGACTTTGATCGGTAAATGGCGAAATAATATCGGATTTATTTGTTTGATCATCTCCGGCAAGAGTTCTTTCAACGAGACGATCTAATGATCGTTCGAATTTCATTTTTATTTTATCGATTAATGATTCTTTATCATTATAAACATCGTTTAATTCAACATGAATTGTTGATTTCAATGATTGTGCTAATGATGAATCACGATCACTTTCACTGCCAGCATCATAATCTGAATTGCACGATGGTTTTTCTGTTGATTGAACTATTTCGGTTGTTGTTGTTGTTGTTGGTGTCGATGCTAATGGATACGGTTGATCGTTTAGCTCGAAATCATGTTTAAAAGTTTCGAGATTTGTTCGAAGTATATCATCTTGTAATGTTTTCGTAATTGATTTATCGTTGGCATCAAGAATTGGCGAATCGGTACTTTCTTGACGAAGATAATTCGACGCACCACTTGATGATGAACGTGGCGAACGAAGATGTACTTCATTGAAATCTAATTTAAATGAAACAGTTTTCGATGGATTTGATTCGTGTGTATTTGTTGCTGAATCGTTTGATGTTGAAAGACGATGTTCACTCGAACGTTTTCGTCGATGAGAAACTTCGTCGTCTTTATCACCACTTTCTTCGCCTTCGCCTGAATATTTTTCTTCCATCGTTTTTTCTGTTATAATCGATGAATTCTGCGAATGTATTTGATGTGAATGTTTTTCATCTGAACTTGAATCATCATGATCATAATTAATTGTACCACTTTCGTCAGCATATTCATTATCGTCCGATGTAAGAGCATTCGGTGTTTCATCATTTGCTGTTAGATATTGACTTGAATTTGATTGTGTTGGCGGTTGAAGAGTGAGTCGTTCTTCATCGGCAGTTGTGTATGTACTATGTGTTTCCGTATGATCTAATGTTGATGGTGATTTCACACTGAAATAGGTTCCTGTATCTGATTGTGAACCATCTTGACCGAATGATGCTGATGGAGCGAGTGTAGTTGGTGTTAATTCATTACTGACTTCTTCGATATCAGCTGGAGGTCGATATCGTGATGTTTTTGTTGGCGTTGTTGTTAAGGATGAACGAGCCGATGCATCTTCATCAGCTGAATGTTCATGCGTGTTCGATGATTCATCGGCACTATATCGATCATTGATACCAAATGAACTTGTATCAGTTGGAATTTGACTTTGTCGTTGTTCATCTTCGTCTTCTTCGCGAAGAACATCTTCGTCATCATCTGAACTTGTTGCATTATTATCTAATAATTGTTCACTTCGATTACTTTGAGATGAATCTTCATGTTCACCACCGGTCATTTGTACAACAACATCATGCAAAACTTGATTAACATAATTTGCAGCTAAATTATGAAATTCTTCTTCGGTCATTGTTTCGTTCGAATGTGGTTGTTGACCAGGTACACTAAGTGCTAATGGCCGTTGACAACTACTTGTCGGTTCGAATGTATCAGAAAAAGCTGCTGCAGGCAAATTCGATGATTCCGAATGTTCAGGACTTGATTCTTTTTCCATGACATCATCATACGGTGTTGAATGTCGTTGTTGTTGAACATGATGATGATGCATAAATTCCAATGAATTATCTTTCGATATTGTTGGTAAGAATTCTTCGGACGCTTCGTTACTTGTTGTTTTCAAACTTTGATGTTTCATATCGTTCGTGACTAATGCTGATTCGGATTGAGCACGATTTTGTATGTGTAAATTTGATTGTAGCGTATGTTGATCGTTTGTATTCACATCGTCCATATTGTATAATTCTGGACTACGAACAATTTTTAATTTATCATCATCATGTAAATCGTAAGCTGAATGAAAATGTTGTTGTGGTGATGATGATGATGATGTCATTGAAACAATGGGTTCATTCTCGTGAGTTGTTACTTGTTCATTGATATCAGAATTACTATTCAATGATGTTGTTGAACGTTGTTTACGACGATTTTCCATAGCTTCTTGAACAATTTCAACGGGTTTACTAACAAATGCTTTGACACGATCGAGAAATCCTGTGCTCGATGATACAGGCGACGATGTCCTTGGATATTCGAGAGTATCTTCATTCTCGTCTTGTCGTGTTGTTTCACGATAGATTTGTTGATTTTTTTGGGTTTCATCATTTAACATCTGTTGTTGATAATCAATATAATCATTCGATGGTGTTAAATCGTCTTTATCAGCTAAACAAGAGACAGATAATGAATGACTTTCATACATCGGTGCCGACGATGATGACGTACTAAACAAACTATTTTCACTAGCTGTACGTCGTGCATGTATGACTGGCAATTGACCGATTTCAATTTCATTGGATATTAATGGATATTGTTTGCTAGGTGAATCCAAATTGTTATCATCATCATCATCATCGTATTTTGTCATCATTCGACTTGGCGTTGGTTCATCGGTATGTTCATGTAAGATGAAATCATCTGCATCGTTTGAAGGTAATTGAACATCGTCTGAATTGAGAAATTTGAGTTCTTGATCAGAATCAAGTGAATCTGATAAATTTTGTTTGAGAGAATCTTGACTCATTATCATTAATTCATTAATTGAATCACGACTCATTTCCATTGATTGTTGTTGTTGTTGCTGAGATTCAGTGGATTGTTCAGTTTGTTGTTGATTTGTTGAACTTTCGCTTTGAATTGTTTGAGTGGTATCAGAAGATACAATTGGTCGATCACCTTTATGATCATTATCATCATCATCGTCATCGGAATCGTGATGTTCTGATAATGATTTATGATCATCTGTTGAACTTTTACGTTTTGATTTTTTCTCTTCATTTTCGTCTTTATCTTCATCATCATCATCTTTGTTTTCGTCTTGTTGTTCATGTTCAACAATTGATTGTGGTTCTTCACGAACCATAGTTAAATAATTCGACGAAAGTAATTCATTTTCATTTTCATTCGATACAAGAGTAGATAACGACGTATCTAATGTTTCTTCGATATGTGATTGTTGTTGTTGCCGTTGTTCATCCATTAAACTTTCATAACGTGACATACGTCGAAGATAATCAAGTTGAGCAGCTAATTCACTTGTTCGATCGCCAGTACTATCTTCATGTGAATGATCTAAATCATCGGATATACTCGTTGCTGATGATTGAATAAACGGGCCACGTCGTTGTTCAACAACAATAGTTGGAACAAGTTTTGTTGTCGATTGTTGAACATTGACCGACTAAATGAGAAACAGAAGTCAATAATCTCAAGAACGATTCTTCATAACACTTACTTCGCCTTGTACTTGTTCTTGAGCTTCTTTAATAATTGTATCGATCAAACTTTGTAAAACTTGTGTTTCTTCAAGTTCATCTTGCAATTGTTGTTGAACTTCATCGACATCATTCATCGATGAATATGTTATTTGAACGAAATCTTGTTTTGTGACGGGTGAACTTGGTGGACTTGATGGTCGTCGTTCAATATGATGCGAATGAGTCTCTGATAGAGAGGCTTGAGAATCACGACGATATTCAATAATATCTTGAGCTAGTGTATCTGTTGTTGTTGTTGTTGTTATTTTCGTTTCGTGTGCATGTAAATCATAATGATGAATTTCATCATTGTCCGATAATGATGACGATGATGAATATGATTTTGAATGAGCCAAACTAGAACTTTCATTGATTTGTTCGTCGAGTTCTTGCAATTCTCCAACGAGATCGCCTAATTGTTCGGTTGTTTTTGATGTAATAATATCAAACACTTTATCTTCTTTTTCTTTTTCTTCGTCATCCGATACCAACGATTCATCTTGTGGTTTTTCTTCAACTGTAACATCGGGAACATTTTTAACTAACGACGACCAATCTGTTAAATCACTGATTGATACATCAGCACTTGTTGCTTCTTCGCGTTGTGAGGAAACTATTTCATCATCATATTTTGTGTAAAGATTATCAATAACATTATTGACAATATCTGTTGCAGCTTGATAAAGTGAATAGTTTTGTTCTTGGTCAGCCGTTTCTCGAACGGCATCGTCAAGAATTTGATCGATCATGTTTGTCGATGTTTCCTGAAGTGCTTGTTCGTATTGTTCAGTCGATGAGAGAAGAGTTTCTGTATCTGGTGTTTGAATAGGCTCATTTGGTACGGATATATCGAGATGTGTTGGTCGAAATTCACTTTCTTCTTGATCTTCTACTTCTTCGTCATCTCGATACGATGCAATCGTACGTGATATGATACTTGAACGTTGAATATGAGATATAATTGGTGATTGTTGTTCGACAGGTTTTTCTTGTTCCGATGAAATCTGAGTTTCTAATTCAGGTGATTCGACACTGTATTGACTGGGTCGATATTGATTGCCGTAGATTTCTTTTCGTTGAAAGTCAGATTGTGTCCAATCTTCGGAACGTTTCAATGGCTTATTTTGATCATCATCATCATCATCACCCTCTTGTTTGCCTTGATATGACGATGTTTCAAGATTGCTAAAACTTTCATTGCTTATTTCTCGTTCAAAATCGCCTGTTGATTCATCATGACTAATAGTAGTTTCAAATGGGTGTAGTTGTACCTTTTCTGGAGTTTGAACATCGTTTTCAGTTTCATCCTGTTGAGAGAAATTAAGTCCAACTTGTCCTGTACTCAAAGGTCTTTCATATTGATGTTGTTCGTCGTCTTCTTTCTCCTCATTTGTTTGAGTGAATCGCGATTGATCTACTGCTTGTTGATGCTGAGCTAGTTGATATTGTTGTTCATGATATTTTTGTTCGAATTCTTGAACATAGGATTCCCTTTCTTCTTCTGATGATGAAGGTGCAGACGATACGATAAATTTCACAGTATTGAATAGAGTTTCAACTTCGTGTTCTTGTTGTTCCTTAGCTAATGAACTAATAGTTGTTTGGATGTCGGGAGTTTTTGGTAATTGGCTAGATTCAGCAACAACATCATCGTCATCATCATGTTCGATTGGTTGTTCATGAATAACAGCTTTTTCGCTTGTAGTAGATGATTGATCTTCTTGTATGTCTTCATGAGAAACAATCACAGTTTCTTTATCATCGCCTGACAGTGATTGTTCAGGTTCATTGGTGACTACATGTTCGGTAGTGTCTTCTTCTTCTTCATGATAGCCGCCTTGATCTGATTTAACACTAATTTTTCCAGAGCTTAGCTTTCGTTCAAGTTCACGTTCAGATTGTCGTTCTTGTTCAGTAATATGTAGAAATTCATCTTCATTATCACTGTGTTGTGGTGATTTCTTGGCGACTTTTTCACTGCTTAATGATCTTTCTGATCTAACTTCGGGTTCTGCTTCAAATTGATCTTCCAGTTCAATTGTTTCAGGAACAACTTGTTCAGAACTAAGTTGATGTTTGAATGATTCTTCTTCTTCTAAACTATGGGTTTTAAGTTCTTCATCTTCAATGACGTGACTTGACGTAATTGGAATTTGTTCGATAGTCGGTGATTGTTGTAGTTGTTCTTCATGTTCACTCGGTACAGATGATCTTGTGACAGACTTAAGTTCTTCTTCACCTTCTTCGATGAAAGATGATTGTTCTAATTTGTCCTCATGTTCGCTTGATTGAGGTAATTGTTTAACAATTTCTTCGTGGCTAGGTGTTCGAGATAGTTTTACTTCCTCTTCAGTAATATCTTTAGAAGTAATGAGTAATTGTTCGGTTGTAGGAGATATTATTTGTTCAACACTTGGTTGACGCTCCGATTTATATTCAAATTGTTCTTGTTGGTCATCTTCATGTTCGCTTGGTTCTGCAGATATTGCAGTGACCTTCTCTTCACTAGGTGTTCGCGGTAGTTTTATTTCCTTCTCAGTAACATCTTCCGAAGTAATGGGCAATTGTTCAATTCCAGGAGATGTCGTTTGTTCTTGTTATTTATCTTAAGTAAAATGAGAAGATACAAGAGGTATTTCTTCGGTTGTTGATAATTGTTCGAGTTGTTCATCTTCATGTTCGCTTGGTTCTGCAGATATTGCAGTGACTTTCTCTTCGCTAGGTGTTCTTTGTAGTTGTATTTGTGGTTGCTCTTCATCATGTTCTGTAAATTCAGATGATTCAACATCTTCAGGAAGTGTTTCTTCTTTGATTGTTAGTGATTGTTGAGTTTTATCTGAATATTCATTTGTTTGAATTATTTCATATTGATCAACTTCTTGATCAGGTGTAATTATCTGACTATGTTCAACAACGTCTTTTTCGACAGTTGGTGAAGATATAATAGGCAATGACTCAATAGTTGGTGATTGATCAGACTCGTCTTTATGTTGAGTTGTTTCAGATACAACTTGTTCAAAACTAGGCTCTCGTTCTAATTTTGGTTCATTATCTTCTTCTTCTTTTTCGCTAGGTGTTTTTGGCAGTTTAATTTGATCTTCCTGTTCATATTCATCGTCTTCGACGACATAAAATGACGCAGTATGCATTTCCTCAATAGTTGGCGATTGTTGAAGTTTTTCTTCCTGTTGTTCAGTTGTTTTAATTGTGACTTGTTCGAAACTTGGTTGATGTTCAAATGTAAGTTCTTCTTCGCTAGGTACTTTTTCGAAATGAACTTCTGGTTCTTCAATTGTTT